>Ga0325405_1001140_pt1 | contig 26750 bp, 7 predicted proteins | sample PopdelMetagenome_21_FD_205663 | JGI IMG/M metagenome (GOLD analysis project Ga0325405, IMG submission 205663) | Populus deltoides microbial communities from Bellville, Georgia, United States - Xylem-Control-R2 | ecosystem: Host-associated > Plants > Phyllosphere > Stem > Wood/Secondary xylem...
GGGCTACACAGGTGGTGTTGATGGGTGCCGTTGAGGGTTACAGAATTGCTGGCGGGCCACTCGGTGAGGTAACTGACCCAATCTACCCAGGTGGAAGCTTCGACCCACTGGGCTTGGCTGACGATCCAGAGGCATTCGCTGAGTTGAAGGTGAAGGAACTCAAGAATGGGAGGTTGGCTATGTTCTCAATGTTCGGATTCTTTGTCCAAGCCATTGTGACCGGAAAGGGACCACTGGAGAACCTTGCTGACCACCTTTCTGACCCAGTTAACAACAACGCCTGGGCATATGCCACAAACTTCGTCCCCGGAAAGTGAGAGATTCTTGGTTTTACTAGAATGATATATTTGTGTGTGTGTGATTTGAGTGGTGTGTGGTGATGTAAATTAGTATCCAGAATGTGACATGTGTACTACCAAGTCGTGATGAGTGTATGATCTTTCATAATTCTTTTGAATTTCTAAATTTATCGTCCTTGTGCTTAAAATATCTCAGTACAGTTTGAATCCTCTCATCGAAAGAGGATGAGATTAGTATCCAAAATGTGATTAAAGCTTGAAAACCCAAAAACATTGGAAACTAACTCCACAGAAACTCCAAGGACCCCAATATACACAGACCAAGAACCCATTAATAACAACAACCATTTGCATTCTCTCACCTTCTTTCAAATCATCTCAAAAAAACCATCATTTCTGCTATCTTTAGCCCCTGGGCGAGGTTGTCAATAATGGCGATGGTGGAAATTTTATCATGGGGTAATTCTATGAGAATGTGTTGCTTGCCACCTCAGGCATCCTGTGTGTGCTTAATTAAAAAAAAAAAAAAAAAACAAGTGGACGAGGTGAACAATAAATAATAATAAAAAAGTCCGGGTGTAAGCTTGTGCTTCTTAATTCAGGTAAAGCATGCACGCCTGTTTTTTTAATATCATTAATTTAAATTTACATTTGTTTTTAGGCTATTAATTCAAAATATTAATAATTTATCAAAATTTTAAAATAATTAAGAATATATATTAGATATACTTAATTAAATACTTCTCATTTTTTACTTTGTTTTGTTTTCAAATAAGAATATAACTATTTTTTTTAATAATATTAGCAAGTTTTTGTTTAATTCATTTTGTTTTTTTTAGTTTTATATGGTTATTTTTTTAATAGCGTATATTTTTATTGTTATGTAATTAAATAAAAAAATATTTTTTAAAAAATATTATTAAGTCAAGTCAGGCTCATTACTTAATTGAGTTACTGGTTTGATATACTAGTTTAGATTAACCTTTATCAAATAAAAAAATATTATTGTCCTTATATTTTAAAAGAAATTACTTTGTATATATTTAAATATATATATTAAATTTAAATTTTAAAATCAAATTTTATTTACAATAAAGAAAAAACACATTAGTAACGCATTTAATTTTATTTTTTTTACAATTTTTTTAAAAATAACACAACATTTAGCAGGACCAATCACTCTAGTTTCAACACTAAAATAATTCCCTAAACAAGTACTTATTCTCCTCGTATTTCCTTTTTCTTGATGCCTGGATGGCCATGGATTATTAAAAAGTTTTTATGGGAGGTAAAGATTAGCACCTAAGTTAAAGTGTTGAATTCCTGATTTTTTATGCCCTCAACAAGCATATCAATTACTCTGGCTTACAGCAATTAAATGAATTTAACCAAAAACCATCGTGATATATGAAGATCTAATGGCTTGCCCATTTTAGCATGCGGGTTTTATCCATACGTCTTTGATTACCCAGCTCGTCCTGTAAGTCAAACAACCCTGCTAGGTTTTATCACTTACTTGTGCTTACAATGCCTAAATGAGTATAAACAAAGCCATCATGAGATGTGCCGATTGAGATGGTGGATTAATGTTTACTCGAATCCATTTCAGTGTTGCCTCAGCTACGAGTAATGCAGAACACAAAGGTAAGACAGAGACCGTCTGAGGGTGCCATGTGAATTCCAGCTAACTTCTTCAAAGGAGGCATAGATTTTACAAATATTATGAACTCTTCCTAGGGATAATCCATCTTGGCTTCGACAATTACAGGGTACTTGGTTGCCAAAATGATGCTGGAAGAAACCATCCCATCTTGGCATGATTTCATTCGACGCAAGACAAACAAATGGAACCCTTGGTGAAAAGATCTGCTCCGTGGACTTGCTGACATTGTTTAGTATCATTTTCTAAGTTTTATGATAATGGCTATCATCAATGCAGCTTTGCATAGATCAAAATGCCATATGGAACTTCTTTTCTGTGCTAAAACTGTCACATTGAACCGAGGAATCCTAGCGGTTGCTATATATGTTTTTTATATAGAGGTATGAAACATCGTTCTTATGCTTGGCTCTCCTCAAGTGTAAGTTTCCTCCACTTTGCTCGAGTAGTTAGATAGATTAGTGACTCCTCGTTAAAAAATACTCAATGGCTAATTCCATGTCTACATCTGTGCTGGGGTTTTAGATGGCCAAATTTTCTGTTTTGGATGGGTTGGCTCTCTGCAGTTTTCTACTTCACCATCTTTTTGTTGCCATCTCACACTGCTGTTTAGGCTCTGTTTTGGTGAGGTGGTTCTAGTTGGGGGGTTTGTTTTCCCCGGTGTTTTTTTGGCTGCTATGCAGCCTTTGTTTTCTCTTTTGCTCCATTCCAGTTTTCAGTTTGGTGTTTTAATATAGGGTCTTTTGGCTTATAAAAAAATTAAATAAAAGTCCATATTAGCTAAATTTCTTTTTTAACTCTAAAACTATAGTTGGAAAACTTGGTTTAGGTTTAATTTAATTTTCTTAAAAAAATCAAAATTATGTGGTTTTGACGGCACAAAAAAATCAACGGGTTGAGGGTTGGGTTTTGATCAAATTCAAATTGGATCAGCTGATTAACTCAAATTTTTAACTGGGTTAGTTAAGTTTTTTCCTCTTTAATTTTTCCTCTAACCTAAACCAATAAAGACCCTGAGTGGACCAGGTCTCATGTCAATCCTTTGTGGTTTAAGTTTTATAAAGACATAAGTTTAAAATAAAGGTCTATTTTAATTCTAAATTGAATAAAATTAATGTAGTTGGACTTGTGATAATAGGTTATTTTAGACAACTATGTGTGGGTCTGTTATAAATAGATGAGAATCTACCTCAAAAAGATTATATGGGTGGCCTAGCGGATATATTTATAAACTAGTGAGGCAGGTCTAGATCCAAAAAAAAGTTTGGATCTGCTAAACCAAAATAATGATTCAAAAAGGCCATAACTTTTAATCTAACCATTGAATCACGCTTGAATTTTTTATAGAATCACTACTCCAACCATCATATTTTTAGGTTTTCAAAATCTTGCTCTTGGACTCAGGTTTTGACAGTTTTTGTGATTTTTCATGTTATTTTTGGATTTCATATTTTTTTTATAATTTTGTATTTTTACTTTGTTTTCTAGTTGAGATAAGGTTTATAATCTATTTAAGGCTTTATAAATCTCTTGAAAAATTATTTATTAAGAGAAAATAAAACCCGGAAACTTGAGATTCTCATCTGTAATATCTTTAACTCAAAAAAATTCTTCTGTTTTTTTATTTATTGCTATCTATAACTTTTACGTTCTTCATAAACTCTCTCTTTACTAATTGTTTTCTGAAATTCTTTTAATCAAACAATAAAAAACATGTTGAGCTTTTATTTATTTTCTTTAAAATAGGACTATCATATTTACCATTAAAAGAAATATATATAATCTTCATGTGATTCCCTGACTACCAACAGGTATATTAACACCCTCGTAATAAAATGAAAAGGTAGTTTTTCCTTGCTAGTTGGTTGATGATACCATGGAATAGATCATCCACGACTTCAATAATAAAAACAGGGGGGCAAACAAGCAAATAGAAGGTAGGTAGAATTTGACTGTGAGTCTTTGACTTTGGAATGATTTTTTTTCTTTGGACTGTCGAAGTATTATTTATTGGATATACATACGAAGACAGCACAAAGGTGATCAGTTCCATGTTTTGATTTTCCCTTGTCTCCCTCGATGCAATATCAGTGTTAAGCTCCCGTTTGGCCACGCGTTGCTTTTACCATGCAAACTACATTTTACATGAAAAAACTAAAATAAAAAAAAATGTATTTTATGGTTTTCAAAACTATATTTTTACTTGAAAAAATTATTTTAAATATGTTTTTAATTAAAAGATATTTTTGCAAATCAATGGATATAAAAAAAATAATATATTATTAGATGTACCAGATCCGCATCCGTCTTTGGGAGATGGATAAGGTCAACAGGAAGTGCTTTTATCCAAATTTGTCAACCATATTGCACGATTCCATTGGCCCTTGCAAAAAAGATAGACCAACCACCTCACCTTAATTGAGATTGCCTTACCAAAAAGAAAGATATCATCCAGCACGCAACGCATCCTCCATTATAAGTTCATGGTAGCTGGACTAATCCTCAATCCCACCTTTTCTTTTTAAAAAATAAATAAATAAAGATATCATCACACCTCGTTGATTTATTATTAGTTATAGATTAACCCTTAATCTAAGTTGTTTGATCCTTGCTTTTTATATTATGTTATGAGATTAAATAGTAAGTGGGGCAAAACCATTAAATTATTTAGTAGTTTATTGTTGTGCTGTTTGGATTAAATTGATATTAAATATGTAATTTTAAAATTTTCATTAAAAAGTTAAATTAAATTAAGTGAAAATATGAAAAATAATTTCATAGTTAAAATAAAAAATAAAAAGTAATATGAGTAGAGAGGAAGACAGAGAATCAATACCTCATATAATATTTTTTTTCATCACTAGTATAAAAAACTATATATTAGTTTATTATCAGTCAGAAACTAACTCCTCATCCCCCCTTTTTTTTTTTTTTTTTAAAGATAACCCATTGTCTTTGAAGACCAGGAGCTTTGCTCGGTCCTTGTTATAAGGTTGAGTACATTAAACTAACGTCATTAAATTATTTGGTGACTTTTTGTTGTGTTGTTTGAACTAAAGCTGGCATTAAATACATTACATAAATATCTTTATTAAGAAATTAAAATAAATTACTCGAAAACAAGAAAAAACACTTTCATAGGTAAATTCAAAAGTCAAGTGATACAATGAACCTCATATGACATTTTTAGATTATACATTAATATAAACTATATAACATTATTATTTTAATGATTAAAGGTTATTTAATGTTATATTATATTCTTCTTTTAAATAAAGCAAGCAATCCTTAATCATCCCTTTTCATTTTATTTTTTTAAGCAGAAACCAATATATTTGTAAACTTTTTTTTTATAAAAATCACATTTCATTTAAAAAAGTTTTAAAAATACATTTTCAAATACTTTGTTCTATCAATAGTTAAAAAAAATACAAATAAATTAATTTAAAATTACTCATGAAACAAATTATTTGATATCTTTATCTATATTTTTATTTTTATTTTTATTTTAATATATTTCTTTCTCAAAACACAAGTAGTTCGACATTCAATTTCTACCTCTTACCAAACTCTCCACCACTCCACGTGTTATAATAACATTAACTCACATTAATGAAAGACTCCCTCCTGTACTTCACATGTGTACCTCTTCTCTAGGCATATCGAATATTTATTACAACATTAACATCAACAACATATGCATTTTACATTATCACCTTACTGTCCCGTGACTGATACGATACATCGAAATTAGAAGCTCAGAGTGAGAAGCAGAGGGAGAGGGAGAGGAGTCTTAGCTAGAGGAGGAGAGGAATAGAATGAAGGCAACGAGGAGGCCGATACAGGTGGCGGCGAGATGGGTAAGGAGGCAACCACCAAAGATGAAGGCTTTTTTAGCGGTGGTTTCAGGGTTGGTGGCTTTGGTTTTTCTTAGAATGGTTGTTCGTGATCATGATAACCTCTTTGTTGCTGCTGAGGTTGTTCATTCTATTGGAATCTCTGTTCTTATTTACAAGCTCATGAAGGAGAAGACTTGTGCTGGTAATAAATATGAAACATCTCTCTGAAACTTTATGATTAGCTAAAGAGTCAGGGTTTTTTTTTCTTGATTTGTTGTGCTAATTGATTTCTTAAGCTGTTGTAGGTAAAATGTAGTTGGCTTTCTTGTTAATGATCATTTTCGTTTTATTCGTGGCTGTAAAGTGTAAAAGGTTTGGTTTATTGGGATTATTTCTGTTTAACCATTGAAGAGGACTATTGAGTCTTCTGATTAAATTAGTGTGAGAGAGGAAAAGGGCTTTTGCTTGATATTTCAGGCTGAAAATCTTAGACCGTGAAAACTGAGTCAAAATTTGCTTAAAAAATGATAGGGCTCTGGTGCAGTAGTCATGGGATTTATCATTTATGCCAATCTTTCATTGTGACTTGGCGAGGTCATCTTCTTGTTTTCTGTATATGGTGATTTATCCTTTCATTTTGGGAAGTCTATGGAGTGTCAAGAATTTATTTTGAGGGGTGAAGATCTAAATTGCTAGTTTAGGATAAATAGCTTTCATTGAAGAAAAGCAAGAATAATTTTCGTCGTATCAATTATCATGTATAGATAATTGCTTGGTCGATGCTACTATTTGTCTCGTGATTGTAGTGATTTTCAATATCGTTCATGTAACTCATTGCAACTAAGCATGCATTCTGTCTCTCTAATTTGCACCAACACAACTCTGGCCTTTGTTTTGTCTTTATCCTGGTCTTCTCTAATTTTAGTTCTTTGCAGGACTTTCACTGAAATCACAGGAGCTAACAGCTATATTTTTAGCTGTTAGGCTCTATTGCAGTTTTGTCATGGAGTATGACATACACACTCTACTTGATTCAGCTACGTTGCTGACAACCCTTTGGGTAATCTATACGATCCGTTTCAACTTGAGGTCCAGTTACATGGAAGGCAAAGATAACTTTGCAATTTACTATTTGGTGAGTCATATGCATTTGTTGAACTGAAATAATCCATAAGTAGATTTTATTTTATTTTATTTTTCTTTTTGGGAGATTTCATGGGATGTAAAGATTATTGAGTAATTATATCCTAGCATGTAAGTTAAACTGCAATGTTTCCATGCGTATTTGATCAGTTAGCTAATCCAGTCCAGTAAGTTAAATATACCTGAATTTGCTGTGCCCTTAACAAGATTATAAATCACTATGGCTTACCATACTTAAATGTGTTTAACCAAAAACAATCGTGATAAGGGACCTGATAGTGTGCCTATTTTAGCATGTAAGTTAAACTGCAATTTTTCCATAGGTCATTAATCAGTTAGCTCATCCTGTAAGTCTAAACAACCTTGACTATACTATGAGTTTAAACTAACCATCTTCATATGTGCCTATTGAAATGGTTGGTCAGCTCTCTGTGCATTCTAGATTTCAGATTGGTGTTATCATCAATTTGGAAGATTCATACTTAGCCTTGTGATGTCTTAAACCCGCAAAAAAAGCAGTACCAGTTGCTTACAGTGTGGTAGTTCTTATTAATTTTTTTAATCAGGCCTCCAGTGTAGTTTGATCATGAGTTTTTTTTGTCTCAGTTTGCTCTTTGTTGTATTTTCTTAACGTACCATGTGCCTTCTCTCCTTTCTAACAGGTGATACCATGTGCTGTGCTAGCTTTGTTTATTCATCCAAGAACACATCACCACATAGTCAACAGGATTTGCTGGGCCTTTTGTGTTTACCTTGAATCTATTTCAGTGTTGCCTCAGCTGCGAGTAATGCAAAACACAAAGGTATGGCTGAGAATAACATGCGCGCCTACTAACTTTCTTCTTAATCAATGCCCAAATAAAGGCTATTGTTGGGTTGTTTCTTTTAATGTGTACATGATCTTTACACGACTATTCTTGCTCATCTTTCTTTCGTTCATATTATTTCAGGTTGTTGAACCCTTCACGGCACATTATGTATTTGCGCTTGGAGTTGCCAGGTTCTTGGGTTGTGCACATTGGGTCCTCCAGGTTTGACAATGCAGCTTATAGATTTTGGGATATAACTTGGTTATGTTATTGGAAAATTGCATGGCCATTGTATTATGAACTATTCTTATTAGTTATCCATCTTGGCATCACCAATTACCATCAGATGCTTGTCGCCATAGCACACTTGCCCAACACTAGGCAGAGGACTTTCATATAGAGTAATGTTTTGTCCACAAGATTGATTAGTACACTAATATAACTGCCTAAAGTACTTATTTTCCCCATACATTTCATTTTTTTGTGATGCATGGATGACCATGTACAATTTTTTGGGTGTAATGATACCCACCCTCCTGTATCTTTTGGCACAAATACACATCAATTTTCTGCTTGTCCATCCCTACCCACTCGGACACACTCGATGCATTGTTGCATATGCCTCAAGTGTAAAAGAATGCTTAAATATATGTCTCATTAAGCTTCATGTAAAATTCTTTGTTACTCTGCTGTGTTTAGTGCTTGAAATTGTGCCAAATCATAGGGGAAGATGGCTTAGCATGAATCAGTTAAGTAGCCACGAATATCTGAGGATGCATTTCATATCTATATACAGGTACTGGACACTCGAGGACGCCTACTGACAGCACTGGGCTATGGATTGTGGCCTCTTATGGTCCTACTTTCAGAAATTGTGCAGACTTTCATTCTTGCCGATTTTTGCTACTACTACGTGAAGAGGTGAGTAATGTCCATTCTTTTTGGAAAATATAAATTACGTTCTTTATGATCCATCTAACACATGCTTGGATAAATGCAGTGTTCTTGGTGGACAGCTTGTTCTAAGGCTCCCCTCAGGAGTGGTGTAAGCTAGTCTGCCTTGCAAAATCTGCGAAGTGTGGGAGGATGCTAGCTTTGGTTGCTCTTGGCCATCCAGATAGTGCGTGCAACGCTTGTTCTATCTTTTGCAGGCATTAGAGCTGTAGTAGGTGGACTGTAAAATTGGTCGCATTTTATGCTGGCATTTTGATATCTTAATAATTGGATAGTGTTTATATATATAATTCATGCCTTCAATCACTTTTGGTCAGTTCTGTTGAATTCTACATTTCAAGTATAGTTTTCTACACTTAACATCGAAACGGCTCATTACTGACCCCATCAATGCTTTTACGCGGCATCATAGTGTCTTCAAGTAGTCAAAATGTTATTCGATTAAAATTTTAAAAAAAAATTATTTAAAAATATTTTTTTTAGAGTTTTTTCATTGTTTTGATATATTGATATTAAAAATAAATTTTAAAAAATAAAAAATATATTATTTTAATATATTTCCAAACATAATATATTTTATTATTTTGAAAGAGAATATCTAGCGAAATCTTCTATAATTGTGGCATGCACTATTTTCAGTGCAGCTGTTCGGTTCCGACATGATCCAGCTGTGTGTGCATTGTGTATAAACTATCAATAAAAGGAAAAGAATCAATAAACATACTAAATTAATATAAAATTATTTTTAAAAGAAAATATCAATTATAGTTCGAATAAAGAGAATAAAAGAAAAAAAGTGTAGGCCCATCACAGCTGATGTGTGATGGAAGTGATTCCTCCTATTTGTCACTAGCATCTTTTTTGTTTTGTTTTTCCTTATAGAATATCTTTTATCCCCTTTTTTATATATATAAAAGAACTCTTTTACAGAAAGTCCACTTTAGCTTTGATTAAAAAAATAAAATATTTTTCTTCGTAAAGCAACTTTTTTTTTTTCTTGAGACTTTGCTGTTCTATTAAGAAAATAACGCCAAACTCCACAGTCCCTTGGATCATTTTTAGACTGAAACGAAAAAAAAATCCTTCCATTTCTACGAAGTCATTCAAGGATGACTGAGGCTCACCAATTCTCTTCTTCTCAGGTATAAATTTTGGTAGGATAACGTTGATACATGGGATGACTGTCGATGATATTACTAGCTAAGTTATGAGGTTCGTTTCTCTGATTTTGATAATTTGATGCCTTTTTTCTTGATGGAATGGTGGTGCATCATATTTATTATCTGTAAAAAAATCTTTTTATATATATATATTTGGAGAATTTTCAAAAATTAAACTAGTGTCGATTAAGAGAGAAATTAATTATTCTTTTAAAAAAATAGCTTTTTAGAATATATTTTTCACTATGAAATAAATAAATAAATAAATAAAAGAAAAAAATAGACCTACACAAAGGTTATATATATATATATATATATATATATATATATATATATATAATTCATGTGAAAATTAAGCATTTGCGCGGAGGAAGTTTTTAGCAAAGTGAACAGTATCCAATCCACTTGGGCATAGCATACCATGCTGGGAAAGAAGTCCCTTTCCTAATTTTGAAGGTTAAGCAACCAAGTTTGAATGCCAATAATGTGTCGGCAGATAAACTCTATTCAGTGCACTGTGATAATTGGTACGGATAGATGGAAAAATTACAGCTTGAAGTCTCTTGTCTTTATGTTGTCGACTTCATTCGGTTGACTCGCTTACATAATCGAGTCATAAATCAAGCTTGATTAATAGCTAGTTTGGAGTACAAAGGAGTCCAATTTAGAGATTTTTTGGAAGTGTGGTTGTGGGTGTTTTTTAAATAACTTTTCATGTTAAAATATATATTAATAATATTTTTTTATTTTTTTAAAAATTATTTTTGATATCAGCACATCAAAACGATCCAAAACGTACAAATCATATTAAATTGTAACAAAAAAATTAAAATTTTTAAAATCACGGGTTAAACCACATTCCCAGACGATTCCATAACCCCCGGTGCATTTGTCCTTGACGTGAAACTTTATACTTCGAAATGAAACAAATTAAAAACAGTTCGCGAGACCCAGTGAATACAGTATCCACCAGTACATTTGTATGTGCTACATATCATACTATTTCTTTTTCTAAATTTAAAATATAATATTAAAAGTATAGAGAATCAAACATAGTTAATTTGAGTTTTAAATTAAATTATATTATAAATAATTAAAAATGAATCATTTAATTTAATGAATTCATACATAATTTTGATGATCAGTAAAAATATTATATTGCTTTTAAAAAAACTTTAAGACAACAATTATTTTTTAATATTGAGACAATGTCTTTGTTTTTTTATTTAATTTTATAATAACATTAGATGCTTGTAAAATTAAATATAAATCCTAAAAAAATATTTATTTCAGATCATAATAACCCTATAGAAAGTAAAAAATAAATAAACTATGAATCTTATTTCCCAACTAATCCGATTTTAAAGAAAAAAACAAGAGTTAAATTTTCCAAACTCGTCAACAAGCCCATAGGTTTTCTAAAATTTAATAATATATTTTTTTAAAAAAATTATTTTTTTAACTATATGATAAAAAAATACACAATTATATAATTGAGTTAATTAAAAAAAATACCCCGCTATTTATGGCTCTTGATCAGTTTCGTAACTAATATCAATATCAAACAAACACTTACATTAAAACAAAGCATTTTCTACGACTCATTTGGGAAATTCCCAAATGATTAGTCTTGCCATTTATGGAAGCTATTTTGGACTATAAAAAGCATGTTTTATAATTAATTAATTAAACTATTAATGGGTTCGGATACATATACTTAAGCATACTCGGTGTAGGTGAACAGGGATGCTTGTGGTTTTTCTTTGAAAAAAAACTCAACAAAACAACTGCTCCCATCCCCAAGTCCTAATATATAACAAGTTACCATATTATAATTTGTGGGAGACCAGCTCTTAGTTTCGTATGTGCATGCCAGCAGGATGTCCCGTCCTTCCATGCACCTACTCCACCTTGTTGAAGCTGATCATGCTCAGGCTATAAATAGTGACACCCTTTCTCTCATTTCATGCAATCAAACAAACAGAGTTCAATTCAATTCCAAACAAAATTAAAAGTTCTCAAGGAGTCGTCTGATTAAAGCTCTAGCAATGGCTATAATATCGAAGCTTCTGATTGTTTTTCTTGTCGCATCTCTCCTTGTGCTCCGCCTTGTTGAAGCTGATCAGAAGGTTTGAGTTTTGTTTCTTATATACAGCTTATTTCCTCCTTTAGATTTGAGTGTTGTCAAGTTGATTTCTTTCTCATTGTTTTTGAGGTCGAACCCTCCAAGATTATACAAAATAACATGGCGTTTGATCGATGATTGATGCAGGTGGTGAACTCAAATATTCAAGCTGCTAGCTATACTCCTGGGAAGAATATCGGTACGTAATTTGTTCAACCTGCCCACAGTTGTCATCAGTTGGTCAAATGACAACTATTTCATTGGTTAACATATATGTATATATCAAGATCAAATTAAATTAAATTATTGTTTAAACATCTGCACATTCTAATAAAATTATTCGTGCATTTATAAGCAGATTGTGGTGGCGCTTGCAATGCTAGGTGTTCCTTATCCTCCAGGCCACGTCTTTGCAAGAGGGCTTGCGGGACTTGCTGTGCACGATGCAAGTGTGTCCCCCCAGGCACTTCCGGCAACCATTATACCTGCCCTTGCTATGCCACCATGACTACTCGAGGTGGCCGACTCAAGTGTCCTTGAAATCAGCCTTGGCCTGCAACAAGAATAACCATCGGAGTTTGAATAATAGATGTTAAGCTGTACTTTCCTTTTCCTTTTCTTTTTGTTTGTAATATATATTTTGAATCCTGGGTTCTGTTTTCTTTTCTCTCTTTATGTGCGCAAAACTTAAATCCAAATCATGACCAATTGATCGACCAACCAAATTCTCAAAAAAAAAAAAAAAAACTAACCTGACGTTCAGTGACTTTCAAATCTTGGGATGATAAAAAAAATAGAATTCAAAGTTCACCACTCCGATCTTATGCAGACATTTATGTTCTTGATAGCGAAGCACAAATGGGCTCACGGACAAATGTACACCTTATATCAAATTATGTAAGAAAATTAAAAATTAAATTATTGTTCAAGGGAGAGTATATTAGAATTCACTCTTCATTTATATTTTTAAAATGAATTTATTCATATTTGTCTTTTTCTTTGTGCGGGACAAGTTCAACCTTAATTGAATCCACTTTGAATGGCCATTCATTTACAGTAAAAAAAAAAAACTCAATTTAAGGAGGAAAAAAAACTCAAAAATTGGGAGAGACAATTTACATGAACCCCATTAGAAATCTCACCTCACTTTTTAATTTATCGTTCTTCTAAAAAGTAAGTACGGTAATTTTTTCAGGAGAATCATATTTCTTTCTCTTGTAGAACCCAGATTGGTTTTGGTTTTGAAATCTTATTTCAAATTCATGTTTTTGATACATAATTGTTCAGGTCATATCTGCTTTATAAACGAATTAAAGATGAGAGTCCAGCTCTATCATTGAGCTAATATATATAATTGAACAATCACACTCAAGTAATATTTTACTTGCAGCAGCTAGTTTCATGCCCGCACTTTTTTGTGTCGGATTAATTAAAAGAATTTTAAATATAATAAAAAATATCTAGATAATAAAAAATTATCATATTTACTTGAATTGATGAGTTAATCGTGAAATTTTCTTATTTATTTTTTTATCTAGCATGATTTTAAAATTAAATTGTACAAAAATATTTCTACATAATCTAGTTGGCTTTATCAGTTTAAAGAGATATCCTGACCAATCAAAAAAAAAATTATGAGATAATTAAAATTGAGAAAAAATAGAATTAACATAAAAAAGAATTATGGTCTAGTTTTTTTACTTGGTTAGATTTAAAATTAAATCATATATATATGCTCTGACATAACTCATGAGTTAACTTGGTAGTAACAAACTAATAAAAAAAGTTTTGAGGAATAAATTAAAAAATAATAATAAATTGATATCAAAAAATTTATTAACTTAACTTTTTACAGTTTAAAATTAGACCGTGTATAAATTATTCTAACTCAATTTAATTAGACTAAAAGAAGAAAACTTTATAACTCTATATTTTAAAAGTCCCCGAATACCTTTTTTATTTTAAGGCAAAGTTGTTATTTTATTTTGTTTTAAAAAGTAAAAAGACAGAAATAGTATTATTTGTCAATTTTAAAAATCTTGATATGGAAAATAATGGAGTTATTTTCCTACATTTAAAAAATTGTAAAAGAGATTATATTTTTTATTAATTTTTTAATAATGAGAAAATATCAAAATACTTTCAATACCAATACCAAGACCATTGGTTTTTTTTTTTTTTTGGATGAGAAAACAGTAATTATATTGTTACAGGACGCAGTAAAATGCTTATACTTGCACATTAAATTCGCCAACTTGCCTTCCCGTTTAATTTTTTTGGATAGGTACAAATGACAAAGATGGAAGAATAAAAGATAGGATCGATCCTAGTGCCAATGCTTATCTTTTCACCATGCATGTACAAACATTATCCAGAAGGACCTTAATCTCCATCCTAAATTACTTAGCCTCCGAACAAAATATCAAGGGCCTTCGGTGGGACCTTTACTATCTTGAAAAACAAAATTACCCGTGACATGATTTTTTGGACATGCCTGCTAGCACTAGGTACATGAACATAAGACAGCTGTGGTGCGATCCCGTACAGCTGGCGGAGTCACTTTTGGGAGGTCTTGGGAAGCTACATGGTTCATTCGGTAGAGTGGTGAGAAGGGTTACAGTAAAAGATATAAAACCCGGCCTAGCAACACAGATTGATCAGAGTGATTCGGGGTTTTAGTTGGGTTTCCACTTTTTAACGGCTAAAACTCAGGCTTGCTATTAGCCCGGTTAAATTTGGATGACTTGTCAGGTCAATTTGCAACTTGAATAATCTAGTATAACTTATGCGAGACTCAATTTTTTTTTTAAGAAAACCTCAAATATGTAAAATTAATTTATAAATATCTAATCTTATTTTTTATATAGCCTACATCTCATTAAATATTTTTTTAACTTTTTCATGTTAAATGATTATATTTATAGTGTATATTCACATGGGATGTTTATTAATTTTTTCATGTTTTATAACTATATACAGCCTTTATTTATATTAAAAGTTTCCTAATTTTTTACATGTGAGATAACTATTTACATATAGCCTTCATTTACATTAAATATTTTTAAATTTTTCCATGTGAAATAGCTATATATAGCCTGCATTCATATAAAGAGTTTTTTAACTTTTAAACGTGAGATAATATAAATCCACATGAAATATTTTTTAATTTTTTTATGTGGAATATTAAAACTTCAAATACTTTTTTTATTTTTTTATAGGTTGACTCACTTCAACCCTTGTAATCAAGGACCTCACCTCTTAGCCCGGTCAACTCTAGAACCGGATTTAATAATTATGGTTAAGATTGTATTTTATTTTAACTATAATTTTAAAAATATTTTATTTATTAATATTCATAATAATTTTATATAAATTCTATTAAAAATTATTTCTTTAAATATTAGTTACAGAAAAATTATAATTTGTAGCTTTTATTATGGTGTGATATATATGGTAGTGAGATGAATTGTGGTTGAAATTATTTTTTGCTTTAATTATAATGTTAAAAGTGTTTGATTAATTATTACACACTACAATTTTGCACGAGTCTCGTTAATTTTTTTTTTAAAAAAATATTAATTATAAAAAAAATGAGTTTACTAGATCAATATGTTGGATTAGTGCAGGTGTAATAATAATTAATGATAACAATGATATTGATATCATAAAATTAACAGGCTGCCCGAGTGATCTGACCAGACTTGTCAGGAACTTAATAATCTCCCATCAACTTGATAATTGTCCACTGATCGATCGATCACACTCAGACACAAGGAAAACATGGTGCTGAGTTAAATTTAAAGCCCACTTTTAGCAGATAAGACCTCCTTAGGACATCACCATTTTGGCACTGTTTTCCTACGTGGGTGGCGGCTAATGTTTTTTAATTGTTTTGATATTAAAAATAAATTATTTTTAAAATAAAATAATATTATTTTAATATATTTTTAAATAAAAAATAACTAATTATTAGATCTGTATGGGAGTGTGGTTGTGTTTTTTTTTTTAAAGTATTTTTTACTCAGAAAAATATTAAAAAAATATTTTTATTTATTTTTTAAAAATTATTTTTGATATCAGTGCATCATTTAAAAACATCAAAAAAATACTAATTAAAATTAAAAAAATTTAAATTTTTTTAAAATACAAAAATAAATAACAAACATTAGCTTTACAGCGGGACGGCATTACTAGGAATACTATAGTTTTTGTGAGGCACCGGCAGAGATTAGGCTGTCACAAAACAAGGAGTTTGACACATGACCATCGAGTGTCTAGTGGACTGCTTGGAATAAAAATTAACATTCCACGAGGTGATATTATGATAGATTTGTTTTTTTTAGTTTAATCTGGGTGTTTGATCTAGTTTATTTGTATTTTAATTAATTTTACGAGTTTTGAAATTAATGACCATGTAAATTTCCAGTGACTATCATATGAGCAATTACATGGCTTGAATCTGAAACCACAAAGAAAATAAATTTCTTAATCCCAAACTCTTATCACGATCTAAATGGTTAACTTTGCTTTTTTTTTTTATATATATATATATAAAAGACAAATTGTAGCTAGAATCAAATTGCTTTTTCACTATTTCGACAGTGAAAATTGCTACGCATCTCACATCTCTATGTATAATAAAAGGAGGTGTGCCATTTTTTTTCATAGTTTGGTTTTAGGGCAATTCTTATAAATACCATTTAATTATACATGTAGTTCTAATGCGATGACCAAATGATTTTTTTATATTAATTTCACTCTCAAACCCTTAAAGATCCTCAATAATTCAATTAAATTAGAGGGTTTTCATCTTTATTTCTGTTTAAATTATATTATTTTTTTCTAAACGACTTAATGTTTTCTAATAACTGTTCAATATAAGTATTTAATTGAGATATCAAAATAATCCAATAATTTAGATGCAAAACTGGTAATATCTCAATAATCTGGTTGTTGATATTTGTTCTTGATTTTGTCTTAATTTATTTTGTTTAAATTCTTATGCTCCGTGCATGTCTGAATTGTTTTCCCTTTAACTCTTTCCTAATGATTGAGAAGGTTTTTAATTTCTTTATTTTATGAAAGTGCGCAAGTTATTGAAAAAAAGAAAAAGCAGAACGCAGAAGTACCATGCACCAGTAGATGGAACATCTACTAAAATTCATGATTGTTTTTGTATTTTTAAATTTTTTTTAAAAAAATTAAATATCTTTTTAATATATTAATATTAAAAATATTATTTTAATATACTTCTAAACAAAATATTATTTTAAAAAATAACCAATACTTATCATCTTTTTACAAAATTTCTTCATTGGGACACCCCCCCCCCCCCCGGGACGATTCCAAGGACTCTTCTCCACCAGATATCCCTGACAACTCAATCCTGACGCAACACTTTGTTTTGCCTTCTTATGCGTATTATTATTAGACACACACACACACACACACACACACACTCTACTATGACAATGCTTGGTGCTTTCATGAACCCACCTCGGCCCCTTTAATCATTGCTATCAAAATGTAGCCAGAAATACCAACACCCTTTCTCTTTGTTTTGCGCGTCAAGTTCCAGGACTCGTGTGGTATACGATGCAATACTAGACAGTGCAACATTTGTAGTCGTTTTTACTGAAAAAAACTCATAATCACTAGAAAAAACCTTTATAAATTACATATCAACTAAAAAACATTTTAAAATCATTTAAAAAATCATTTAAATTTAAAAAATCTAAACGAACCGAAACTAAGCTTTTCAGATAAAAACAATACTAGTTATTTTTCAAGTAAAATAAAAAATAAAAATTATCATTATCATTTTGCCATTTGAATTAAAACTTTTTACACTTAGTTTTGCCATTTAAATTGTCAATTTTGTGATAATAGAGAAAATTATTATTATTTTGTTGTTTTCTAATAACTTTTTATTTTCAATCTCAAATTTAAAATTTAAAAAATAAATAGAATGAACTTTTAAACTAAAATAAAAATTTTATAAATTTGGAATAAGCCATGTATTTTATATATGCTTTACATATAAGTCTTTTTTTTTAAATAATCTTTCTACCATTATTTCAAACTTAATCTTATTTAATTATGTCATAAAAGAATTTAATTAAAAGAACACTAAAGATGAAGGTGAAAATTTCTGCAAATTTAGAATTAGTCATGTAATTTATCCCTACTTTACATTTAATAAGTCCTTTTTTTATTTAATCTTTCTGGCATGATTTTAAATTTAATTTCATCCAATTATGTTATAAAAAAAATGATGAAAAAAAAAATTTGGGAAGTATTATACTATTTATATAGCCAGTGAAGTAATCGTATTAAGCCCTGTTTTTTTTAGTTTTGTAGTTAATTATTTTTACGTGCCGACAAGTACATCCTTTGAATGGCTATTCATTAATTTGTAGTCAAAGTCCGAGAAAAATACATATGATCTATCAAAACCAAACAACAGTGCTTTAAACTTGTTCGTTTTTCCTGTGAGGCTGTGTGCATTTACTTCCTCCTAGATCCATGTTATTTTTGTTTTTATATTTTGAAAATGTTTTTGAAAAAAATTAAATTATTTTTATTTTTATACTTTAAATTAATAATTATTTAATATTTTAAATTATTTTGATGTGATAATATCAAAAATATTTTTTTAAAAAAATAAAAAATATTACTTTACTACATTTCAAAATAAAAAATACTTTCAAATATAACAATCACCATAATTCCAAAACACCTCTAAATCAGGCTTCGGTTTCGAAATCTTATCCATGATTTATGTCTGATACAAAGAATACTGTTCAAGTCACATCGCTCTATAAACGAGTTAAAGACGACAGAGTCAAGCTCTATCATATATATATATATATATATATAGTAGACAAATCACAGTCGAGAAATTAGGGTGAGTTGCAAATCGTAAATGTTTGGAGCAGGAACCGACATAGCATAGTTTGATGAAATAAACTTTGACCTGAATGGTTTTTTTCTTAAAATAATATCATAGTCAATTACTTATATGTTTACATGTCAAAAATCTCCCATCGCTTCTGAGAGGAGGTGTTTGATATAATTAATTTTTATTTCTGTTTTTAAATATTTTTTTAAAATATTTTTGGTTTGAAAAATTATTAAATTATTTATTTTTTTAAAAAAACTATATTAAAAAATACTTTACACTAAAATCTCAAACAGCATGAAGATGGAATTAAAATGCCATGTAAATACAGCATTGATATTAGACAAAAATAGGTTGGATTGGAAGAACATGTCTCCTTATCTTTTTTTCATTTTAAAATGACAGTTTCGTTAAAAATCTGTCCTAAAAACATATCTATTTTTATACTTTTGTTTACGTTTCCACGACAAAATATGTTTTATATATATATATATATAAAGATAATAACCAATCATAACTAAAAAATAAACAATTTGCCCCGGTGCTTTTCTTTTCTTTTCTAATTGTTTTTGGTGATATGAAACTAACTGGGCTCATATACCTTGCCAGTGAGGATTAAATATTTTTTTTGTAAAAAGACATACGCGATTGTCTGGTTGGAAGGTGACCGTGAAGCTGATTTCATGAACTATAAAAAACGAGAAAGTGAGATTTTTGCGTATTTTATTTCACCTCTCAATAAATAAGCCATTCTTTGGAGTCGTGCTTTTCTTTTATTATTAAAAACTATTGACCAAAATGCACCTTAATCCCATCCTAAATCGCTCGCCTAGGAACAATTATTAAAGCACCTTCACTATCTAACTAATTCCCATGGTGGTCCATTACTATCTCGAAGAAAAACAAACCGGTAACATGAAAGGTATAGATCAATTAGTTAGATTTTGAATTAAATCTTAAAAATTTATCAGGTTCAGTCCTTTAAATTTTAAAAATATTAGAGATTTATATAATTATTAATTTTAGGATATTGAAAGATTAGTCGAGGTGTATGTAAGTTAATCCAAACACCCATAATTAATAAATAAATAAATAACACATTTGTGCATGATATTCGAGGCTCCTACCAAATTAATGTAATTCGTGCGTGCTGGCATCAGGTGCATGAACACAGTACACCTGTGTTCCATGATCTCGAACAGCTGGAGGGAGTCACTCTGGGGAGGTTCTTAAAAGAAGCTTTCAAGTGCAAAGGTGATAGCTGCCTGTCATTTCTTTATATTTCTTTCATAAATAGAATCGGTAAAACGAGTGAGGCTAACCAAGATTGGGCTCTCAGCTGGTCAGAAACTTAAGTTTTGTGCTGGTTAAATTAAAACCTAGCTATGACCTCCTATGGACGTCGATAGTTTGGCTCCATTCAGCACGGGACAGCTTCTCTTTCAGGAGTACAGATTTTTGCTAGGGCACCCAAAAGATTGGCACGAGACCATAATGATGACATAGATTGACGCACGGCTTGTTATGTGATTTAAAATTAGGTCTAAAAAAATATCGTTTAATAATATTTTTTTCATATTTTTTCTTTAAATTTTTCTTTAGTTTAGATTCTATTAATTAGATATATTTTAATTAACGATTATTTGAACAAGTTTATATATTATTTTTCATGACAGTTAAAAATTATTAACATTCAAAATTTATCAAATCATAATATTACAATTTTAAAAATTAAAAAATCTTAATTTCTTAATTTGTGATTGTGTCGGATGCTAAGCCATATATATCTCTAATTTACTTCAAATAAATCGTTTATGTGGCTGCTTCCAAGCTTTGTCTCTTCAATCCTACAGTTGTTAGTCTGCTATCTTGTGGAATTTTCAGAATAGAAATAATTATATCACAAATATATCGAAAATCACATTAAACGCGAGCCTCTCGATTATTTTCCTTGTTCCATTACCCATATTTTAGTCTTTCACGCATTCTCAATCTTCATCCCAGCTTTGATTTCCTTTTCACCTTTTTTGATGCTGAAAGATGTGCCACATCTCCGAGTACAATAATTGGAGAAGGCAAAAGTAGCACACACCAGCAGGGCCATTGGATAGTAAGAGCATCCACTAAGGAATCACAAGAGTTCTTTCGACCCTTTCCTCGTTCATCCCAGATGATTCCGTGGGCGCTGCTCCACTCGTACGTTCCTAAAAACTCAATACTGATCGTATACTTATATACTACCTTTTTTCCCCTGCGTAAAATAGGAATAATACTTCGAGAATATTTGGTCCTTCCATAAACCTACCTCGGCCTCTTTATTCATTACTACCATCATATGGCTATAAATACCAAGGCCCTTTCTCTTTGGTTTGCACGCCAAGGTTTAAGGTTTCAATTTGAGACAGTGAGCTCCGTTGCAGTACTTGTGTTCTCTAGCAATGGCTATGATCACCAAGTTTCTGATTGCTTTACTTTTCTTCTCTCTTCTTGTTCTCCAACTTGCCGAGGCTGATCATGATACAGTAGTGTTTCACTTCAAATTATCTTTTCTTTTCTTTCTTGTTTTTCCCTTTAATTTTTATATTGATTGCTCACCTACGTGAAGTCTTGCTAGCTATATATCATTTATCTAAGTAATATGTTGCTTGGTATTGATGCAGGTGAACTCAAATCTGGCTGCGAGTTCCCCTCCTACGAAAATTGGTAATCTCAATCTTCGTAATATAATTAACTGGCCAGGTTATATGTTTAAAATATGATCTATCAGTTGTACCTCCCCACAATTTGTTTTTTAAAAAAACTCGGTTTAATTGCAATTATTTTTTGTTTAAACATGCAATTATGAATATTTTGATTAGTGAGAGATGAAATTGAAAAAAAAAAAGAACATTAATACTTAATGATGCTCGTCTGGTTTCGTTTCTCAGATTGTGGTAGCGCTTGCGAGGCGAGGTGCCAGTTATCATCTAGGCCACGCCTGTGCAAGAGAGCATGTGGGACTTGCTGTTCAAGATGCAGCTGTGTTCCTCCAGGAACGGCCGGTAACTATGACGCTTGCCCCTGCTACGCCAGCTTGACTACCCATGGCGGCAGACGCAAGTGTCCATGAAGCAAATCTCGAGCATCTCATGATTTAATAATATACAAGAAAATATGCTGCTCTTATATGTAAACCGGAAAATCAGGCTGCTATTATTAATTATAAAGTTTCTGTAATTTTACTATGTTTTCTATTATCTAAAAATTGTACTTGGTTTCGATGTGTAATCTCTCAAGGGGAGCGTTTTTTTTTCGTGGTTAATATTGATTTTAAAATTATTTTTTATTTACAAAATATTAAATTCATGTTTTTTGATATTTTTAATTATTTTAAAAGGTTGACGTTAAAAACAAAAAGAAATATAAAAATATATTTTCAATTAAAAAATATAACATTACTAAACATTTAATTTGATTATAGTTGAACAACCCAAAATTATGTAAAGATATAATACTCAATTTGTCTCTTCTAAAACATCAAATAAATAATACACTTAATAATATTTCAACATCCATTTTTATTGTGTAAATGTGGAGCAAAAATATCTTTCTAGAAATATATTTGTTAAATTTGATTTGATTTAGCAAACTTGGCCGAGTCAATTTAAAATAAAATAAAATATTAAAAAAATATCATTTTAAATAACTTAGATTTATTCAATAAATTACATATTTACTTATCAATCAAACTATCATAATTCTAAACTATATATGTTCTTCTATATAACTCAGACGACATGTATCCTTGATGCTTGCGCTCTCTCCATTTAGATTTTGTCATTCGTGACAAATCACGACAACAGCTAGCACGCCACCTTTCGTTTCCGATCTAGCACGTACAACCCCCGAGAATGTGCAGCTCTTGCCTCTTGCGGCTGCAGCTAGCTAGCTAGCTAGCGGCCACAACCTATTCCTCACCGTGCCTCACTCCCTTGATATAAATAAGCTGTCTTCCTCTAAAATTTGAAGTTAATCAACAAGGGGCTCTAGTTAATCTAAATCCCTGTAGTGATTGCCATCTCAAAATCTTTGGTTGCTTCAATTCCCATGATTTCTCTTCTTGCTCTCCATCTCGTTGAAGCTGATCAAAATATGGTAAATCTTATGCTCTAATTATTACACCCTTCATGTTGTTCACACTTTATGTTTCTCTATTATTTGTCCATGACTTGTTGCATTTTGAAGAGTCTCAAAATTTAAAATGCTTAAAAATAGACTGATATATCAAATAATTGGTTGATTTTTTAGTTCAAACAATTTATTTTATTTATTCATCTAATGATTTGATATGAAAAGTTCAGGGTCTTAATAGCTGGTATCAGGTGATGATCGGCAAGCTAATGTGACCGATAGTTATGGTATTTACGAAAGGTCTTCTTTAATGAATGTGGGGATTTTCTGATAATAAAGTCAATAATTTTATAAAAAAAGAAAATGCAATGATATTTTAGATAAATAAACTATGAAAATATATATACTGAAAATATTAAGAATAAAAAGATTATGAACATTTGACTTGAAAGATTCATGGTATATTTATAACTCATGAATCTTATTTTTTTTTTTAAGAGGATGGGCTAAAGTATAATTTTATCATTATAATATTTGAGTTGTATTTTACTCAAAATAATACATATTGAATCAATATAAAATATTGAGGGGCGCATGTGGGCTCTCAAAAAATTCTTCGACGAGTATTGGGCTCGAGCCCATTAAAAATAAAAAATAAATCCAAGCACGCTGTATGAATGTTGGATTCGAGGTGCACGCCCGAACCCAAAGTGATGTTATGTTAGGTGTTAAGGTGCATGTCTAGCACCTTAGATGTTTTTTATTTAAAATTATATTAAAATTATTTATTTTATATTTTTAACTTAATCATATTAAAATAGTTAATTTAACATTTTTTATATAAAAAATAGTATAAAAAACACTTTAGAGTACTATGTAATTTACCCGTCTTCTTCTGACTTATGGGATTATCTGCCTCTAGGGCAGCCCAATTTTGGATTTTGAAGGCCTTATAACGATTGCTGATAGCCTAAGCCCATGTTCTTGTGGGCATGTTGTGGACATGTTATTTACCGACCAATTATCATCTAAGTCCAGCACCAAGAGTTTGGGCTAAATATCGAGTTGGATTAGATAATAGGGTTCAAGGAGCAGATTACCTCGAGCAAGCTTGATCCTAATGCAAAGTGGGGTGAAGACTTGAATCTTCAGCACTCTCCTTGTTTATATTTCTTTGTGATTTCAGCGTTGAAACTTGAAGGGTTTCATCAGTGAAAATGGACCGATGCACATGTAAAGACTGAAGATTTCCTTTGCCTTGGAGAAACCTCCTAGCATGCGTGGAGGTTTCTCCAAGGCAAAGCAAACTTTTGATGTTCTCTTTTACTGTTCTGCAGATGTTTCTTGCGTTGTTGCTCTGCCCGTATACTTTAAGCAGCAGTAAAAGTGACCATAACGAATCCTGCACACTTATAGAGCGATTGACATTTATCACAGGAGCAGTTCTCTACGTACGTACGAGATGTTTTTATAAAAGTATTGTTCAGTTTTTTTTAGATTTTTAAAAAATTATGTACATCAATAATTTAAAATCATTGCAAAATATATAAAAATTATTAATTTAATATTTATTAGATAAAAAAACAATTTAAAAAACAGAGTGTCCCATGAAAATAAACACTCCCTGTAATCAAACCTTCAATCGATCGTTAAGAGTAATCAAATACAAAGTCGTCTCTGTCGAACTTATGATTCTCCTAACTTCAATCAAACTAAGTAGTCCTAATCGAACCAACAATTTTACTTTGACAAGAAACCAACCACTCCATTTATTACCGCCCTCCTTGCGAATTCTTTCATATAAATACACCTCATTAGAAGCAGAAGGTAACCTTAAAGTCGTGTCTTAAAGCAATGGCCATCTTCAAGACTCTAGCTGCTGTCCTCCTTGTAGGAATCGTCTTCAGCCTTGCTGTATCTGATATGGTAATTAAGCATTTTGAATGCCATGTCTGAGCACATGAAGCATGCTGTCTGTTGCCTACAGTTTGATTTCTTGATCTCCATTCACTCCAAATATTGTCTTATGTTCCAGGTGATCAAGAGCTTGGTGGAGAGTGACCCAGCCCCGCAGATAGGTATATATATTAAATTCACTGGGTTGATTTTTTTTTATAAAAAAAAATCAGAGATTGATTTGATTCGACAGATTTTATTATGAATTTCTCAAATTCTTCTTGTAGACTGTGCTTCGGCTTGTGCTGTGAGGTGCCAATTGTCGTCAAGGCCAAACCTGTGCCACCGAGCGTGTGGTACCTGCTGTGCTCGTTGCAACTGCGTTCCTCCGGGCACTTCTGGCAACTATGACGTGTGTCCCTGCTATGGCAACATGACAACTCACCATGGCCAGCACAAGTGCCCTTGAACAGCTTTTGGCCATCCTTGCTGCCGCTTTAATATCATGGAGATTGCGGTTACCTGAATAAGGATGCACAAAACAACCACGTTCATACAAAAAAAACATAATAAAGAATTACAAGAACGAGGACGGGAAGATAAGCATTGAATATATTTGTGGATTTAACTTTATTTATTTATTTTTGGTATATGGTGTAGCTTTCTGTAAAAAGAAGATGAAAAGAAAAGAAAAGAAAAGGGTGGAGATACTTTTTATGCATAGAAATCATTTCCACTGTATGTTTTTCAGGGGAGAGCATAATTCAAGAAAATCCAATTACATAGTTTGTATTTTTCTTGGGCCTGGTTATATCTAGTCAGAAATTTTCCCAGCAATGATGGGGGACCATGTTAATTTATGAATGGGAATCGGCAATGTACAAGCGTGGAACGACCAATTTTATTCTTTTCCTATATTGGTCCATTGGGCCTGCAAGTTGTAAGACAAAAGTGGAGAAAAGAAAATATGGGCATATCATTTTCTTTTAAGAGAAGTTTTTTTTTTTTTTAAAGAAAATTATGTTTATATGTGTTTTAAAAGTATATTTATTTTAAAAAAAACCATTAAATTTATATTTTTTAAATATTTTTAAATTATTTTTATATATAATTGAATAACAAGAGATTTTTTCTCATATTTACGATAGATTGATGCTGCGTAATTATTACTATCTGTGTTGATTTAAGGTTTGTTTGGGATTGTACTAATAATTGTAGTTTAAAGTGTTTTTTATTTAGAAATGTATTAAAATAATATTTTTTTTATTTTTTAAAAATTATTTTTAAAATTAGCACTTCAAAATCATTTAAAAATATAAAAAAATTAATAAAAAAAATAAAATTTAAAGGGTTATGATTTTAACTACATTCCTAAATGATGTTTTTAATGATTGCATCATCAAACACGAAGACAGGACGGAAAAAGGGTCTGCCCAGAGAAAAGAAAAGTTGCAGGAAAAAATTAAAAATTGACGGCATGAAAATGACAGTGAGAATACGATCAGTGGTCACAGGCTCGTGATCTTCAACAGAATGCCAAGGGCTTCTCCTTCCACTTTCTTGACACTGCTTTTCCCTCGCAATATGCTGAGAATGGAAATTCACAGATTATTTGCATTCATGAAAGTCATTGTTTGACACAGCCTCCATTATGGTTTGGATCTGAATTGTTTGGCACAGCCTCCATTATCAACCGCACAGCTACTAGCTACGTCCCACCTACTCTGTGATGAAGGACCCTTGTCACTGTGGCAAACCCTTTTTTTCTCAAAGGCCCAGAAAAATTAAATCAGTCGAGCGAGCATGCGTAGATCCAATCAGATCAAGTACAAAGTCAGATATAAATCCAACGGT
>Ga0325405_1001147_pt1 | contig 26689 bp, 20 predicted proteins | sample PopdelMetagenome_21_FD_205663 | JGI IMG/M metagenome (GOLD analysis project Ga0325405, IMG submission 205663) | Populus deltoides microbial communities from Bellville, Georgia, United States - Xylem-Control-R2 | ecosystem: Host-associated > Plants > Phyllosphere > Stem > Wood/Secondary xylem...
ATATATATATATATATATATAATTTGATTTTATGTTAAATAATAAATAATACTTGGATAATGGATACTCATATAAATATTTTAAAACTCAATAAATAAAATATAAATAATAAATAGGATATAAATATATAGAAACTCACGCATATAACAATATTGTCATCCCTAAATATCGCATAAAAAAGAGAGGGACTTTACAAGGATAAGAATCAAACACATGGCTTGATGGATCAGAAGAAAATCCTCTCATCACTCCACTGACAACTTCGATGGCATGTATGATTATTGTTATTACATATATAATTTCTTGTCACTACATATAGATATTTATTCATTTCATATCTTAATTTTTTTTATATAAAATAAGCAATAAACTCATATCACCACATGTAACTATATATAATTAAACATTCATTTAAACTATTTTTAAAAGAATTTATTTAAAATATATTAAAATAATATTTTTTATTTATTTTTTACACTAGTACAGTACATCAAAATGATAAGAAAATACTAAAAAATTAATTTGAAGTTTTTTAAAAAAAATTTAAAATTTTTAAAAATAATAATTGGACCACAATACCAAATGGTTTCTTAGTTGTTGAAGCATTTTTTTTCTTTTTTCCAACCCAACTAACTAACATGTATAAATTTGATACAAACGAGAGATTTAAATGATTGATAATATGAGAATAATGGAAAATGGACCCTATCTCCTAATAAGACCACTCATCCCACTTACCGCTAGATTATACCATTAGTGTGATTCATCAGAAGGGGTCAGGACAGTTTTGTTCTCAGCAATGGTGAGCATACTAACCATATCAATTTGACATCGAAGTTTTAATGACAATTTGCTCTAGGGAATCCTGCATTTGTTTGGTCTAGCTACTAGATTAACAACAAAACCAAGATTTTGGTTGCCCAGTTGACTTGATTTCAATTTCTTCATCTCTGTTTCAAAATTAATGGCAGTTCGACGGAGTGACGACCTTGAGTTTCTAAGTGGAAGTGTACCGAACTCTGAGTTCAGTTCAACCTGGAGAATTAAACTGTGGAAAGGCTTTAGGTGTCATAGCAAGTCCCCCCTTTTTTTTCTCTCTCTCTCTCCTTTTCTGTGTCTCAATAGTTCTTTGGCTTAAACTATTGATTGTTTGAAATCTAACAGTTAATGGATGGTCGACTGTTTTTAACGCGTAATTAAGCTGTTCTAAATCTCCATCATTACCTTTTTGATTAATCTTTTAACTACCAGTAGGAAAGACTTTGTTTCTAACTTGTAAAAAACGGCAATGGGTAAACCTTGACTTGACTAAGTTGCCACTTGCCGCTCCCTCTCTCCTTTCTTTCTTTTTTTGGGTTAGGGTTATCATACCCATGACTGGTGGGAGAGGCTTTTCATATGACGTGAAGAAGCCTTGAATTGTCTTCACCTACGCAGTGCAAATCTGCTTGAAACAATCTCTTTGCGATCCAAGAAGTGTTGTTTTGATGGGAAATTGAAGAAAATATGAATGGATCGGATTTAATGGATTTTTGGCTTGAGGATTATCATCATGATTTGGTTTTTATGGAGTGGGGGCGTGGGGCAGCCTTGCAATATCATCATGATTTATTGGAACTAAATTATCAGAATGATGCATTTCTAATGTTTCTTAAGACTGAATATGTATCAGTTTCAGCCCAAGATGAGCTTCAGGCCTGACTGGGTTCAAGCCCAAGACGAGCTTCAGGCCTGACTTTCAGGCTCAGGTACTGATGAACAAGGCAATCCAAGTCTATGCCGAACACAAGCCTGATTTTTTAAATTATTATTAAAACTGAAAAAAGTAGTTAGAAAAAAATTAAGAATATATATTTGGGTCTGGATGAGGCATGATAATAAAGAAACAAAAATATTTAGGGACTTGGGCCAGGCTAGGTTTTGATTCGTTTCTTTGTTTCAGCACTTAGCCAGCCCCCTGGCAATGCCCCATTTTAGAGAATTTAAATTGAAATCCGTAGTCAGAATCTCAAGAGAAATGGTAGAAGCTCCAAAAGAGTCCTATCTCCAAATTAGTCTGAAAATTCCTGCTAACAACATAGAGAATTGGACAGGACTAAACTAATCTATCACCTTTCATTGTTCTTCAACATATAGTGAGTACAAAACAAGGATAATATAAAAAATTTTATCTTTTATCTTTTGTTGTTGTTCTTTTAGCAAGAACTTCAAAAAACATGGACTTACAGTACATTTCTACTCCTTGAACATATCACCAGCTACCTTGCAGTGTCTTTATTCAAGATTCCTCAGGTTGTCACTACTTTAAGCCAATGGTTAGTCCCTGTGCAGCAATAGAATTACTTGGCACCGATAATTTTTATGCAATTGGCATTTGCCCTGTTCTAGCAATTCTGTCTTTATAAATCTGTACCCATCCTCTGTGACTTCTCCAAAGTCCTCGTTTTTTTGTGTTTGGCACTGAAACGAGTTAAAAATGTGGACAATTGTGTTGTGTGCTCTAGCTGTGCTTGCTGTATACTACACTCACTGGATTAACAGATGGAGGAACCCAACATGTAATGGAGTTCTGCCTCCAGGTTCCATGGGGTTGCCAATCATTGGGGAGACTCTTGAATTGATTATTCCAAGTTATTCTCTTGACCTTCACCCTTTCATCAAGAAAAGAATTCAAAGGTAAGAATAGTAGCATTCAACCGTCTTATTAGTTCTTTCCTTCAAGTAAAACATTGCTCAAAATTACTTGCTATATAATATTTCCCTTTTTTCAGGTTCGGACCGATTTTTCGAACAAACATCCTTGGACGACCTGCTGTGGTGTCTGCTGATCCTGAAATCAACAATTACATCTTTCAAAATGAAGGGAAGTTGGTTGAGATGTGGTATTTGGACTCATTTTCTAAGCTTTTCGCACAAAGTGGTGAATCTAGGACTAATGCTTTCGGTATCATTCACAAATATGCAAGAAGCCTGACTCTGACTCATTTTGGTTCTGAGAACCTTAAGGAAAGGCTGCTTCCTCAAGTTGAAAACATTGTTAGCAAGTCCTTGCAAATGTGGTCAAGCAACGGATCGATCGATGTCAAACCAGCTGTTTCAATTGTAAACTCCAAGCTCACTGATATTAGACACTGATCACTTCTAACAAATTCATTTTTCATGCTGTTTGATAATTTTCCTGCCACTGCAGATGGTTTGTGACTTTACCGCCAAACAACTTTTTAGCTATGATGCAGAAAACTCATCGGACAAGATAAGCGAAAAGTTCACCAAGGTCATCGACGCTTTCATGTGCTTGCCCTTGAATATCCCTGGCACAACATACCACAAATGTTTAAAGGTAATTAAAATAAAATAAAATAAAAGGTACCATCACCTTAAAACCTTTTCTTTTCTAAATCGAAGGATCAATCAATTTTTATATCTTAACATTCATTGTTCAGGAGAAAGATAGCACGCTGAACATATTAAGGAATACACTGAAGGAAAGGATGAATTCACCAGCCGAATCGCAGCGAGGAGATTTTCTTGATCAAGTCATAGCTGACATGGATAAAGAGAAGTTCTTGACTGAGGATTTTATTGTCAATCTGATCTTTGGAATCTTATTCGCCAGCTTTGAGTCGATTTCAGCAGCACTGACACTAGCCCTGAAGTTAATTGGAGATCATCCTTCGGTACTAGAGGAGTTGACAGTAAGTCTATGCAATTCGTATTAACAAACCTACTAGTTAACTTAATAAATTTAACCAGACATTTCTGATTAACTTTATCAGGTTGAGCATGAAGCAGTTCTGAAAAGGAGGGAAAATCTGGATTCCCCACTAACATGGGCTGAGTATAATTCCATGACCTTTACACTTCAGGTCTGTTCTGTAATCTCATTATTTTTTTCTTTCAAGTGAATCTGATTTATTGCAATAATCTTATAAAACTTGATTAATTTTCTGTGAAATCACAGGTTATCAATGAAACACTTAGGCTGGGAAACGTCGCCCCCGGTTTGCTACGAAGATCATTGCAGGATATACAGGTGAAAGGTAAATATGTTCTTAGTGACATTTAATCTCTTCTTAATTTCTAATTGCGTAATGTTATGATCAAGTTTTTTATGAAATGGGGATTGTATTTCAGGTTATACAATTCCAGCTGGTTGGGTTATCATGGTTGTAAATTCTGCCCTTCATTTAAATCCTACTACATTCAAGGATCCACTTGAGTTCAACCCCTGGAGGTGGAAGGTACGTAATTCCACAACGAAACAAATTCAAGTGCAAGATCCAAATTATTATTCGTTAGACTTACATTTGTTAATGTTCAATGAAATGTAGGAATTTGATTCATATGCTGTTTCTAAGAACTTGATGCCTTTCGGTGGAGGAAGGAGACAATGTGCAGGATCAGAATTCACTAAATTGTTAATGGCAATCTTCCTTCACAAATTAGTCACCAAATACAGGTAACTGAGTCTTAGCTTTTATATATATATATATTGCTCATGTACAGATACGTTGGATGTAGATTGCTAATGGCTTTCTGAATTTGGATTCTGATAGGTGGAATATAATCAAGCAAGGAAACATTGGTAGAAATCCTATTCTGGGATTTGGAGATGGCATCCACATTAGTTTCTCACCAAAGGACAATCGATCATAGACGTGTTATATTTCATTATTAAGTGTTGTGGTTAACTAACTATATATATCTTCCATAACCAGATCTGTATCTTATGTCTCGTCTTTTGAGGAATGTTTTAACCTTGCATGCAAGCAAGATGTTTACAAGTTCAACAAAATATATACGCAATCCTTCCTATAATTACATGTTTCAACATTAAGTTGTTCATTTTTTTCTCCAGGTTCCTGATACAGTCTTTAATGTTCCAATTCAAATAATACAGTCTTTAATGTTCAGGCCCGGCATCGAGTATATGCCCCTTGGCCCTTGGCACTCCTGCTTCTTAGCTTCTAGTTTCTAGCACAGATATTGATCGATTGCTTCTCCTGTCTGATTAACATAATTACTCATTTACTTGCTCTAAGTATGCTATTCTTTGGATTTTAGCTTTCTAGTTCTCTCCTCAGTTTACATTTTTTATGTTCCGCTTTTAATATCACTGGAGCTGTAAATTGTGGTAAATCCCACCGCACCTCGAAACTGCGTACTCCTCAAATTGTCTCCCTTCTATTGGAATCCTACAACCCTCATGTACAATATGGTGCAGCTTTCGCAGTAGGCATTTCCTGTGCAGGCACTGGCTTGGGTGAGGCTATATCGTTGCCAGAACCTTTGACATCAGATGCTGTAGCTAGATTTTGTCCGTCAAGGTGCACTTATTGCGATGGAAATGGTCATGGTCCTGATGAATGGAAACATTGATTCTCGCGTTGCAGCGTTCAGGTATTGCAATACAATATCTTAGTTCTTCCTTTTGCCATTTTATGTAAAATTAGACAAACTTTCAATGTATTGAAAATGCTAATCTTGTATACGTACACCTCTTATCCAAGAAAAAAATTGGAAAAGATAATTCTTGAAAGCATGAAAAGGCCATAGGCAAGATGGGAACTATCCTGGCTACAGGAATACTGGATGCTGGTGGAAGGAAGTGACCATAAGATTACTTTTGAAGACAAAACATGATGAAGTCACTGCAGTTGTAAGCAATGTCTTTCAGCTTTGACCCAGAAATGTACTTCAAATCAATGGTTAAATGCCAAAGTGAGCCATTTATGGCTATCAAAAATCAAGGACAGCTGCATGACTTGAGTTTCCTGAGATCAACACATAAGGGTGTCAAGGCTGTCCTTACACGGGGGCGCCTGACTAATTAAATTCTTACACATTTTTTTAAGTTTTACAAGGAAATCATCTTTGGAACTGAGGCCAATCATATACATTGTTGTGATACAATAAAAATTCAAAAAAAAAAAATAGTATAATTAATGTAATGAGTTCTTAGGAAGAAAAGGTGAAAAATCCAAAAAATAATATAAGTAAAAAAAAATTGGATAAGTTAAACAAGTTTCTTTGTCATGACCCGAATTCGGGTCCACAACTGGAAACGCAAGAGTAGTGTTGTAAGGACATCTCATGTACGTTAAGTTTCTGAACGGACATATCAAAAAAACAAGTAACTTAAAAATATACAGCATTTCATAATCTTTCAAAATATTATATTATTCAAAACTAATAAAACTCAATGATAGTTCAAAACTTCTTATCAATAATTAAAACAAAAATAATAATTCATAATACTCATTACATTTTCAAAATCTAAACTTAATTAAAAAGGATAATAGTAGAGCGGCTAAGATATCAAATCAAAACTATAAAAAAAAACTTGAAAAATAAGTAAGGCATATTGAACAAAATCAAAAAAGCAAGAACATTCAATAAAATACACTTGTTAATAGAATTTAACAACTTGAAATAATATTAAAAATAAAGGGTGAGTTCAACCAACTTAATAAGAGAATAATATTTAATATATATTTTAAATATTAATAGATTAAAATCAATTCATTTTGATATGCACATACATACCATGGGGAACAATATATTTATATTAAGCAATTCCATTTAATATACCATTTATCTTTATATTAATGCATTGTATGCTAGGTCCTGAAATCTGTGTCGGTAAACAGGAAGACAAGATCCGCATCAATGGCTTCAGTATCTCTAGCCAGGTTCTAGCATAACGATAAGAGCTGCGGGTAGCCGCTGGATAACCTTGCTGGATGATTGCACTTTCCCCCTAACCGAAAGACAGCCATCTAATTTTTCATTGCTTTCGATATGCAGGAATTTGAGTTAACATGCGATTTGATGATTAAATATCATTTGGTGCTTAATGATTAAGATTAAACAATATTTATGAGCTAAGAGAGCAAGATTTGATGTTAGAAGAACCGACTTATTTACGAGTCTACCATGTTAATTTTGCTGTATTAATCTTGACCAGACCCTGTCATCTCTCAGCACCCTTACGTTCTTAATTAGGATTTACATCTGTTTTTGTTCCTTACCATCGTCGACATAGAGGTAATCCTATTGAGAATTGCACTTTCATTCAACTTCTACAAAAAAAAAAAAGAGGCTGTGGTAAATGCAATATATGTTTAATATGGAGTTTTGTCATTACCCGAATCATGACCGACAATGAAAAAGTAATATCATAAAAGCAATTTATTTATATCAAATCTTATAACTAACATAACAAAAAAAATAAATTATTTAAAAATACATATTATTTCATAATTTTCTAAAATATTATATTTTCAAAACTAATAAAACTAAATAGTAATTCAAAATTTATCGTCAGTAATTAAAACAAAGACAATAATTCATGATATTTATTAAATTGTTAAAATCTAAATTTTATTTAAAATAGAATAATAATAAAATATTTAAGATATTGAATAAAAAATATAAAAAATATATCAAAAAAATGTACGAGTCAAACAAGTTTACTGGTTGAAACTAGGAGTAGATAAGGTTGGCAGATTATGTAGAAACTTCGCTTGCGATCGATCTTTAAGTACATAAGAGACTAGCTGCTGTAGGAAAGGAAAAAAAAGAAGCAATGGAGAAACAGGTAGCAATTATTGGAGCTGGTGTTAGTGGCCTTCTTGCCTGTAAATACACAGTCTCAAAGGGTTTTAATCCAATTGTTTTTGAAGCAAGAAACAGCATTGGAGGAGCATGGATTAATACAGTAGAGACTACAAAGCTGCAGACTCCAAAACCAGCATATCAGTTCTCAGATTTTCCCTGGCCAGATTCAGTCACGGAACTCTTTCCGAACCAATATCAAGTCTTGGATTACCTGCAGTCATATGCACATCATTTTGACTTGCTTAAGCACATCAAGTTCAGTACTAAAGTACTTGGCATCAAGTATCAAGGCGCATCCGATGAAGAGATGCAGTCATGGAGCTTGTGGGGTGGAAACGGGGAGCCCTTCAGCTCAAGGGGGAAATGGATAGTTGAAGCACAGGACACACAGAACCAGCTTTCAACTGAGGTATGCCTATCTACTATGTTAGTGATAGTTACATCAATATTTTTCGTGGGATATGATCTAAGTGCATGGTTTCGGCAAGTTTTGATAAGTGATTGTAATTCAGTCATGCTCTTTCATAAAACCTTATGATCCTAATTAATATTTAGCAAAAACACAGGTTTACCAGGTGGACTTTGTGATCCTTTGCATTGGACGATTCAGTGATGTTCCAAACATTCCTGAATTCCCTCCTGACAAGGGCCCGGAAGCATTCCATGGTGACGTGATACATTCCATGGACTATGCCAACATGGATTATGAAAGTGCTAGAGACTTTGTAAGAGGCAAGCGAGTTACTGTCGTGGGATTCCAAAAATTTGCAATGGATATTGCAATGGAGTGCTCTATAGCAAATGGTAGCAAAAATAGTACGAGTTTTATTGAGATTTGGCACAGAAATATTTTATCTTATGGTCATTATTATCTTCATATATGCAGGGGTTGAGCATCCTTGCAGAGTTTTATACAGGACTGAACATTGGAACGTCCCTGATTACAATCCATGGGGAGTGCCCTTACCTTATCTGTATCTCAACCGCTTCTCGGAGCTCATGGTTCATAAGCCTGGTGAAGGATTCCTACTCAGTCTGCTGGCAATAATTCTTGCACCTCTGGTAAATGTCCCTTCGCTTTATACCATAAAGGTTGTTGTCCTAGTGGACTGATTTATCTGTAATAAATTCACAGAGATTGGCATTTTCAAAATTCGTCGAAAGCGATATCGAGAAGAAGCTCCGTTTGGCAAAGTTTGGAATGGTTCCAAAGCATAGTTTTCTTCAAGAACTTAATTCTTGTTTGATTGCAACAGTTCCTCAAGGATTCTATGATAAAGTTGAAGAGGGAAGCATCATACTGAAGAAAGCTCCCAGTTTTAGCTTCTGCAAAGAAGGCATTAAAGTTCAAGGTGAGGATACACCACTGGAGACCGACTTGGTCATATTGGCTACAGGATTTAAAGGTGAAAAGAAGCTCAAAGACATTTTTGAGTCCAAAATGTTTCAAGATTGCATACTTGGGTCCCCTGATTCATCTGTTCCTCTCTACAGGTTACTATAGTTTTTCCCTGTCCTCTCTACAGGACTAAATTTTTTGACGTGTAAAACAGGATAAGTCGGTAAGTTTCATGATGTGTAAATTGTACAAGGACCAAAATTTCTTAGGGAGTTTTTATTCTTCAGGGAATGCATTCATCCGCGAATTCCACAGCTAGCAGTGATTGGATTCTCAGAAAGTGTTGCAAACTTGTACACATCAGAAATGAGATGCCGGTGGATAGCAGAGCTTCTTGATAGCACATTCAAGTTACCTAGCATAAAGGAGATGGAAAAAGATGCCGAAAAATGGGACCAACATCGGAAGCAATATTCTGGTCGATATTACCGCAGATCATGCATCGGTGCCCTTCATATATGGTATAATGATCAACTGTGCAAAGACATGGGATGGAACCCAAAGAGAAAGAAGGGATTCTTTGCTGAATTGTTTGAGCCTTATGGACCTGCAGATTATGTCTCACCTTAAAGACATGGAGAGGCCTTAGCATGCAGAATCGATACAGCAATGTATCTTGAGCATTTTATACAGTAGTTTGCATATGAACTGTTGAATCGTGTCGGTTCAGAGTCTATTTGAAATAAAGTTATCTTTTTAAACCAAAAAGATGTCTATCGGTTTGTTTTTAATAAAGTTGTCTGTATAATTTCTTTCAATCTAAATTTTGAAGCTATTATTCTATCAACAAAAGTTGATTTTCTTTTATGTCCTTTTATGTTAAGTAGAAACCGATCATTACTGTAGGATGAACAACATTTAAAACCTCTTTTTTCCTCTCAATTTCTAAGGAATAATAGGACTGGATATTTGAGATCCCGATCCAGTGATTCCTTGTATGCTTTGCAGGAAAGAGTACTGTTAGGCTGCAATATGTGTTGATGGCATTATATTTAAAGAAACAATAACTTCTGGACGCAATGTCCCCTTACAATGATCCACGTTGATGATCAAACATTAAATTTAACCATTTTTTGTGGCCTTATAGAATTTAACCGAGAATATTACAGGACTAATACTGTGTGATTTGTAAAACAGGCAGGGCGCATTCATCCGCAAATTCCACAACTCGCAGTGATTGGATTCTCAGAAAGTGTTGCAATCTTGTACACCTCAGAGATGAGATGCCGGTGGCTGACAGAGCTTCTTGATGGCACATTCAAGATACCTTGCATAGAAGAGACAGAAAATAATGCCGAAAAATGAGATCAATATATGAAGCAATATTCATGTTGGTTGATCATGCATCAGCGCCCTTCATATATGGTATAATGATCAACTGTGCAAAGACATGGGATGGAACCCTAAGAGAAAGAAGGGATTCTTTGCTGAATTGTTCGAACCTTATGGACCAGCAGACTATCCCAGGTGATGATGCATGACTATCCATCTGATGATCTCAGATTTTTCCATCTCAAGTGAGATTTACGCTCGACTAAATTAGTGATTCAGTAAATTTTCAAGGACTACGTTGTTTCACGTAAACAATGATTCTAAATTTTATTTTATTTTTTCATTTTCTCATGTTTGGTTCATTTGAGAAAACTTGGTGATTAAAAAAATTTTATAATAATAATAAAAAAAAAAACACAAAAACAAGAAAAAACAACTTACGGTTCTAGGGATCCCACCACTAATTAGTTCGTGTTTTTCTTTCTTAGAGTTATTTTTCATATAAAACCAAAACTAAACAATTGCTTCCCAGCAAATTCTATCAACATAGCCAAATAATGAAACACGACACATTTTTCAGAAAAATATTTTTCTTGTAAAACATGAGGGCGTTGTGGTGTTGTTGATCATCCTCCTTTGTCAACAAAACAAGGCTTGTCTTGTTTATTGAGTCCGTTAGACAGTCTAATTTAGGTAAAAATCCTAGACTACACCAAAGATTTCTATAAAAGGATAACGATTACCACACAGCTTACATGCAGCAGTTATTAAACTGGCCGGTAGTTAAACCTATACCTGGCTAACCCAACCCGTGGCCTGGGTTGGGTATCCGAAAAAATCAATCTAAAATATACCAGATTTGACATAATCAATCCGACAAGTCATCTCGTAACCTGGTTAAAACCTTATTTGATTTAAAATAAAATAAAATTCAAAACATCATTATGATCAACTCTAGGTCAGGCAAGCGCTAGAAGCAGGAATCTAAACGTAGATTCATATTTTTTTTTACGAATCAATGATTAAAAATCATCGAATAACTAAATATCTTCTACAAAATGGGGGATTTTTTCCAGCTTTGTTCAATATAACAAAGGATAAACTAAATAATAAAAAATTGTTGGCCAGGAGAATAAATCATAGCCTCAAGAGCCAGCAGAAAATTTTTTCAAGCCGTGTGCATTACTCCAACTATCCTGCCATTGATTGGAGTTTGTTCCAAGCTCAATTAGCAAGCTCGAAAAGAAATGGTTAAATCTGAAACAAGCATTGAATCGCAAGAAAAATAAAGCAGATGAAAAATAACCAATTATCTCTACTCAATACAGTGTAATAGCCAATAGGTGCAACATTTGAATGTTTTTTTTCCTTTTTTTACTAAAACTTCTTGATCATCAGTGAATTAAGGTTAGAGGAAACAAAACAACTTTGAGTCAAAATTGCTATTCAATGTGGTTCTTTAATCAGCAGTGTAAAACAATGACCTTCACACCAATAAAGAAGCAAGCAGTGTTGTTCTATCCTGTCTCATAACTCTTCACCAGCACTACCTGGACATTAATCCAACATCTGAAGTTCTGTTTTTGTCATCCCTTTTTATGAGGTACGTTGCCTTTCTGAAGGCTAAATTGCCTGGTTAATAATTTTCTGGCAGAATTAAGTCCAGTGGAAATCAAAACTAAGCAAGTAAATAATTACAGCAAGGGGAAATTAAACAGGAAAAAGGGTTACCCGTATCCTGAACACTAGCCAACCTGAACAGCCTCCAAATCCTCATGCATGAACCACCATGGACCAGATTTTGATAGTAATCTGAAAACACAAATAAATACACAGTTAGGATGAAGAAATATGTGTATGTATATATAGAAAAATAGCACTAAGCAAAAACATGCTTTGGGCACAAGCACAGGATAGGTTTGAAGGCAACTACAAGATCAAGAAAGCACAGAAAAAAAGTAGTAGTTTATCATCCCTAAACCAAAACTATAGATGCAAACTCGGTCTTTGTTCATGGAAACTAAATAATTCACCAAATATCGTTCAACTCACCTCATATATCCTGCCACTGTACGCAAGCCCATAAAGAGAGCCAAACCAGACCAAACCCCAGGGAGGCCCATAATTGGTGGGGCATAGAGCAGAAAGGCAGATGATACTAATCCAACCAACATCTGTAGATCATTTACCAGGCAGAAGATTAACACAAAATATGGATGTTCGGGGAAAGAAAAGGAAATTACAGAGTTGCAGCTTACCATAGATTTCGCTGCATATGGAAAGTCAGAAACACCATAATGTAGACCATCAAAAATAAAAGCTAAGGCATTGATAGGTTGGCTAGCACTAACAAACTGAAAAATTTTGAAATCAAATTACTACAAATATGGAGCAGTCAGACAAATAAAACCGTATAAAATCTGAAAGAACACCAATATAGATAGGCACACATACCAATATCCCAGTTCTCACAATTCTTAATACATCAGCATCCTTGGTAAACAAGGTGGCTACGGAACCAAAAGATACACCCAGAATCACAGCCAAGAAAACACCCACAACTAGTCCAATCTAGGAAAACAAGTGCATTGAGCTATGAGCAAATTGAGAAAATAGTTATCCCAAGATAAAAACTCAGAACACAGTAGAAAGGAAAGGAAAGCCCACCTTTAAAACAAAGTTTGTGACTTCTTTCACAGTCATGTAGTCACCTTCTGATGAGTAACTTGCAATTAGAGCCTACAAAACACAAAAATCAGGCATCAAAGTTCAAGAAATAATGTGTTGAATCACTGGCTAGATATTTGATGTGGAAGGGAACTAAAAATTATAGACATGTCAAATGGAAGTTCACATCAACTTTTTGGAAATGCAAAACTTCCATATGCACAATAAGGAATTAGTTCATAAGCAATTCTGTTGGATACACATATTCCCTTTAGTACTAACCTATCAGCTATACTTCTGTTATTAAATGGGCGTCTTGCTTTAAACACAAATATACCTTCGGATGATTGCAATTCAAATGAATCTATACTGCTTCACCCATTTTTAGAATTTTAAAAAATGAGGAACTTCTTTTAGGGGAAAATAAGGAGCTAGACTGGATAATAGAGTATAAACAAGTAGATATAAGTTGTGGTGATAAGTACCTGACCAGATCCAGCGAATGCATCTGTGAGAAGAGATACAGCCAACCATATCTGCATACATATCTGATGTGCAGCCATTGCTACCACACCTTGACGAGCTGCCATTGATGTTGCCAATGTCATGGTCATTAAAACAGAAAGAGTTCTTCCAATAAGAAAGCCACCTATAAGATAAAAAGGAACCTCAGCAAAACAAGATAAAAGTATAGTAATATGTAGGCATGAAGTAGAGAACGGTAAACAACTTTAACTCAATAGCAGTTGACGTCTCATTTGGTTAGTTTCTTTATATTAATTTAAGGAAAAGTATCATTTGGTTAGTTTCTTTATATTAATTTAAGGAAAAAACTCACCAGATTTCATGTAGACGCCAAATTGGAGTTCTCCAATCTTTGGAGGTAATAATATAACCCTCTTATTTAGCTGCCAAACCATCAAAATAGTAACAAGGTATCTAGAACATAAAATATCAATTATTGTTAAACATGTATCAAAATACCATAACTGAAGAAGAATATTAATGCTTGGAGAGCATAGAGAACATACTGCGACACTACTGTGGAAATAGCCGCCCCAGTGACACCCAACTTAAGATAATACATGAGTGTGGGAAATAAAAATATAGCTGATATATTACCCAAACCTGCATGTGGAAGAACTACATTAACAATTGGAAGAGACAAAGAAAAGAGTATGACATTCTAGATTAACTGCTGAGACAGCAAAAAGAAAGAGATCGAACAAGTAACAATATCATTTCAAGCATTCATCATAAGAATTTCTCTTGCCCTCCAAACAGTTAAAGTGCCACAGATTAAATCAAGATTTAGTGAGAAAATCAACAGTGAAATTAAGCACTTACCAAGACAAAAAACAGGGGTTTTAGTATCCTTGAAGCCACGAAAAATGCCTTGCAGAGCCAAGGAAACTACAACAGCAGGAGCACCAAAGGCTCTCAGTGAAAGAAATCGTTCTGCAGGAATGCGCATTGGTGAACCCTGTTCAAAATATGATAACGCTGGATAACTCTCTCCATAAATGATCGATCTAGTAATGTACAAATGGAGTAACATGACAAATCGCTAGTTTTAGTGAGTCTTGATAGGAAGCTCGAGATGGGTGCAGAGAAAGATGCTCATAATTAAACGAAATGTCACATGAATTTAGTTTATTTAAAACTTACCACTGTAATGCCCATCAAGTTAAGAAATGATCCACATCCCAGAGACAAAGCTACAGCCTCAAAGATTCCAATCCCAATAGCTAATAGTAAAGCAGTGGACACAGAGGATAGTTGCTTTCTTTCAACCACCCCAATAGGTTTACCATTATTACTGTTTTCTTCCTGAATGCCCTTTTCTGTAAAACAAGCCATCCATATAAAAATAATCATATAAAATCATCAGTCAGTACTTGCTGTACTGTGATGAGGCCCGTGTTCAAAATGGCATTCATAACATCAACTGCAGATATAAATTTATACCTGAAGTAGTATCTTTGGTTGCATTCTTTGCAATGTCTTCAGCAACAAATGATGTTGCAACACTTAGAAGAGGAATATTGAATAGCTTTGATATATTGTTAAAGATCATAACAGAAACACCAGCAGAACCCAACTCTACAGGACCTAAGAAAGAAAGAGCAGGGAAAAAGTTAAACAGATCAGTAATCAGGGATGAAGAACCAGGTAAGCATAAATACATAAAGAAAGCTATAAATGCAAGAGCAGATCAATACCTAATCTGCCAATAAAAGCTGTCTCCATCAACTGGGCAAAGGGATCAATAGCCTGTCCAGCAATTGCAGGCAAAGAAAGCATTATAAGCTCATGTTTGACATCTGAAGAATGTGGTAGATTGATTGGAACCCCGGTTGACTCACTGCAACAAAATCAAGAAAACAAGTACCAGCACATATGAATAATCCTAAAATTTCCAAAGGAACATTACCAATCCTAGAAGGCAGAAAGCATGTTACTTAGTTTTATTTCACGGAAAAAAATTGTAAATCTCAATGCTTCTTCAATTTTGATGATATTTGTAACCTACGATGCATGATTATAACTAATTTGTCTCAAATACAAAAGAAAAGGACAGTACAAAATATCTTGCTTCAAAAAGTTCATGAATTTTCCAATAATGACATTCTAAAAACAGCCAATTTGCAGACTTTTACAACATCATCATTCATGAAACCCCACAAACAACTACTACATTAAAGAATCTCTTCATATTCAGCACAAAAAAAATAATCAAACTAATGAAAAGATGGAATTTTGATCTTACATTTCTTCATCTCTCAAACCATTAACAATGTCGCGCTCTTCTTCTTCTAAAACTAATCTCTCCTGCACACCAGTGGAATCCACACCATACCCAGAACTTGACTGACTATAAACCACCCCAAACCGCGTCTTCCTGCGTCTGATCACCAGAGGCAACAAAGAAGTCATCTGCTCGGCACACAAATGACACTTTCTCGACGCAGCATCCCCGCCCCCCAAACTTTTAGGAACTTCATTTTGACTCGGCAAACAAAGTTGCCTCTTTACATTTGTTAATTTACTCTGTTCACTACTACTTCTACTTGTCAATCCACTACAAAGTGTGTTGCCACTGAATTTTCGAGTACTAGCCATTATCAGCAAATTAATTCTTCCTCTAAACTTCAATAACAGATCATTAACTCCTCTATATCACTGCAACAGCAAGAAGACAAAAATGACTCCCAAATTTTAAAAATTAAACACGTAGCTCTTATTTTCCATTCAAAAGTAATATTATTCTGAAGTTTATCAAAAAATAACAAGATTCTAACTGGGTTTATGAAAACAAAAACAGAGTACAGAAAAACAAAGATGGAGTACAAAAACAGAGTACAAAATACAAAATGATCAAGGAAATGAGATTATACACAAAAGGGCACAAAGAAACTAACTTTTCTTCATAGAATTACATAAAGAAGGGGAATTTGATTCAAAGAAGTGAAATTTTGGAGAAATTTTTCTTTGGTTTCGACCAAAAGGATAAGGGAGGAAGTTATGGAAAATGATAGTCAGATAGAATAACAAGAAAAGAAAAACAGATGAGAGAAAAGGCTTTATCTTTCCTAGTTAGGGTTTTCTGGGTTCTTTTTAAGAGATAAAAACAGGAGAAGACATCCTTAACAACTTACGAGGTGTATCAACGTCGCCATGACCGAAGTGCCTGTCACTCGGTCTTATGTGCTGCAAACTGAACTGAAACTTGCGAAAAGATCGGTGTTTATATATACTATAAAATAGTGGCCGTACTAGTTAAGCTGCTGTTCTTTTATGGGCTTTTTTATGGTTTACATGGGCTTTTCCTAGAGATGATAATTGGGCCCACTATGTAGATACCTGTCCTAATAGATGTGTTACCTAATTCGAGGATTGACGCGGGAAATGGGTCGGAGTCATTGAATTATTGATTAAACCGGATTGATATCTGCAATTAAAATAATATAGTTTTGTTTTCTTAGTGAAATTTAATCGGTTCAACTAAATTTTAATAGATTAATATCTTATTAAAATTAATTTAAAACTCAATCCAGCTTTGAGAATTTTTCAAATCAACTCGCTGAACTTAATAAATATGTTTAATCCAATTGGATAGATAGGTTTCCTGTTTTAACCAGTACCCGACCTAATCTATATAATTGTAAAATAATATTTGTTTTGTCAAATGGTAATTTAATATATTAATTAAATATTAAAATGATCGTATTTACTACACGTGAATCAATAACGTTTATAATAAATAAATATTACAAAGAACACAAAAACTCAACCCCAAGCGATCCCGTCCCTCGGCGTGGGATGCAATGCCATGGGCTCTTGAAGTCGCCTCTTTCTCTTCTTGTTGACTTTTACGCAGTGGCAAAACCACCAGCTAATGCTATTTCTTGGTGGCCCAAATCAATTCCAGCATTTGTCAAGCATTAATGCGTACTCAAACGAGAGCGGCAGCTAGTGATAAAAACAATGCCTCAAGCTAAGATTCAACTCTGTAAGCTGGAGAATCTAAAGCTAGCAATGCCTTCATCATCCTTTATTTGTTGAATAAATGATTACTCATATGACCCAATATCAAGAAATTGTATTCTTACATCCCCGTAATAAACCAAAAAAAAACACCCAGAGAGAAGCACCGTTTCTTACTAATTAAAGAAGATATACAAGAAACAGAATCATGTGAATACAGATGAACAAGTAGTTCCTACTCAGACCAATCCTTGAAGCAAAATTGCCAGGACTTCCACCGGGAGCTGTTTTGTCCACCATCAAAAGACAACATAGTAAGTTCACAATCATCACGTTAATCCAATCCTCATAGAATACTATATCAAGCTGTTTGTTACTATAGTTAAGAGTGTTATTGTGAGCAATTACCTGTAGTAACTGGACAAGTGGACTGTGTGGCTGGAGTTGTGAAGATGTTTTGGTCCCCGCTAAAACCGGCATAGGCACAGGTTGTGGTGTTGCAACCAGAAGTTGCGGTGTTGCCGATTGTTAACGAGCCACCTTCACATTGCATAGCAGGACAGGTTGACCGATTGGATGGTTTATTTCCGGACGGTTCACATTGTAATCTGGAGAATAAGAGAAAAGGAATTATACCAAATCAAGAATCCCCACAATATCCACTTGAGTGAGTATTTCAATACAACAAAGCTATTTGCACATCAAACTTACATCCAGTTGTTTGCGGCATCACACTTGCATTTCACACAATTTTTAGCAGTGAAGAAATAGGTGTTATTAGGAACAAGGAACGGAGAATCCATTGAGTCACTTCTCACCGATGAATTACAAGCTGTAAATCAGCATGATTAGAACATTATTAGTTCGGATAACTACATTAATGAATAACACAAACATTTGAAGACAGCTACAAGATCAAGAAAGAGCAGTGCACTGTCACAGAATTTCGTAGTAAATAATTTAGTCATGATACATACACCCAATAATTAGTCCAAAATGAATCCTGAAACTTAACAGTAGGAAACAACAATAAGCTCATGAGGATGAGCTGCTAAAAACTGCCATTCAATCTACAACTTGAAATTCAAATGCACAAAAACACATTCCTAAAAATGTTTGGCAAATAGAAATATTTGATCACTTATTGCTAAGTTAGAAATATTATTGCACGTTTAATGCCAATGAACCTGTAGGTTGTTGCTCAACTGGCATCCGTCCCGCGTACCCCTCTCCCTAAGAAGTCTCGGATTCGATCCTCTCCCTTGCTTTCCAAGGGATAGAGTAGGAAAATAGGAATCAAATATCCTTACAGCATAGAGAATCAAACCACAAAGCCATTGCACATTCCTAGCACTATCAAGGATTGATTCCCAGCAGAAGTGTTAATACATATGGCACAGGATGGCAGGACATATCTTTTAGGAAACATAATGAGCCAAGAAGACTAACATGCCGTATGAAACAAAAGACCCGCAGATTATTATCTACATCTGCAGAACTGTGCACAGCTTAATCAGCGGGCAGGAAAGGTAGCAAACAAGCAAGGCGGGGGACCATACAAACTTCAATAAATTGACAAGACTGGCTCACAGCTATTTATTTGTAGATAATGCCAAGCCACACGGCGTGACATGGTGCCTTTTCTATCGGGTAACAATAATGATTTCCCACTTTCTACCATTTCCAACTCGACACCACTAGGAAAAAAAATATCCACTTAGAAAGCAAAATTCAATTTTACAAAGATGGTGTTTGACATTTTAAAAAATATCCTCAGCTAAACTCCCAAAAACATCTAGTATATGCCCCCTTCTTCAACCACTTCCTTTTGAAAAAATTTAGCATCTAATCAGTCAATCGATGAACCACTTAGAGCTACCTGAATGTTATCCATCAAATATGTCCACAAGTACTAAGAACGTGTGGGATCATGAATAGTTTGATTTTGACTAGATTAGAGACTAATAACGAAAGCTGTCACGAGAATACCTAAAAATAAAAATTAAATGATGCATCAAAGGCTGAAATTAGATTAACTGGCCTTGGAGAGGGACATCAAGAACTTGACCAGCCAAAAGAGAGCTGCCATTGGCAATCCCATTAAGCTTCATTAGTGTATTTCTACTAGTCCCGTATTCTTGAGCAATAAACTCCAAAGAACTCCCAGCTTCCACCACGTGTCCATAATGGACCACTTTAACCCCATCAACATCATCACAGCTACAAGGCAAAGGAATCCACAACTTCTGTCCAACCTTGATCAAATTAACGTCTGTTACATTATTAACAGCAGCAATTTCTTGGTATGTTACCAGCCCTGAGAAAACTTCTGCTGCTATATGATAAAGCCCATCATCTTTTTGGACGGTGTAGATTGGTTGCTTGTTTGAGAGACCAGTGTTGTTGATGCACAAGCAAGTAAATGGGATCTTGATGGGCTGTTTTGCAGGTATTGTAAAGTTTGGTAACGTGGAGAGATTGAGGTTGTTCGCGCCTAAGATGGAACGAACGTTTTTTATGGAAAAGAGGGTTTTGATGTGGGAAAGAGTTGTTGTGTTTGGAGAGATGTAGTCAATGAGGGAACGACATGTGGAAGGTGAGCTACATTTGAAGGTTTGGGATGAAGATTTTGTGGGGAGTGTAGAGAATAAGAGTAGGGTGAGAAGTAGAGGAATGAAATGGAAACCCATTTTTGGCTCTGGTGTGATTTCTTCAAGGTTGGATATGGGAAGGGGAGGGGGGGGGCGGCTGGGGAATTCTGTGGGCTATGGGAGGAAGACAAAAGACATTGACTGAAGTGAAGACTTGTAGAAGTTTTTTATTCCTGGTTGGCTGTTGTGTTATTACACAGCCAGCAAAGGATGTGATCCTAGGAGTTTAAATAATTTAATTATTTTAATTGATAAAAAATGACACAAACTAGGCACTGTGGGGTCTGAATAGAAGACGTCAGTTGGTTGTTTTTAAAATAATTTTAATTTAAAAAATATTAAAATAATATTTTTTTTATTTATTAAAAACAATTTTTAATATTAACGCATCAAAATAATATGAAAATATAAAAAAAATTAATTTAAAATAAAAAAATAAAAAAAAATTTTAATTTTTTTAAAAATACTTTTAAAACCCAAAAACAAGCGTTAATAATAGTTTATAAAAAGATTATTATATCAATTTCATTATTAAAAAAATATTAAAGGATTTAGGTTGATTACAAATAAATCTCTTAAATCTTCATAACTTTAGAGCAATGATAAGGAAAAAAAAAATCTATCAGTTCAAACTATTTATGTCAAGATTCGTGTAATCACAAGAAAATCTCTTAACAATCTCTCATTGATTCTAATCTTATTAAATAATATGAAAAGAGAAAAAAAATACAAATGTGACTAATGAGCATGTAGCTTGCATTAATTAAATTCTTTGGTTAGATGATAATGATTTGCAATTGTTTATTTTCAATTATCTTGTTTGTATGCGCATAGTAACAATATTCCTGTGTATTATATAAAAAAATATAATTATAAAATATGGTCAATTCAATGATTTATTGATTCAGAATTTATTTCGGGTCAGATTTTATTTTAATTCAATTTATTTTTATCAAAACAATTCATAAATTTTACAAAAAATATATAATTTAAATTGATTTGTTAATTCAGCAGTTAATCAACGCCATCCATGATTTATGCCGAATCCACCTCCGTTAGTCTAGAACTGAATGAGCCAGTAAAAAATTCATGTGGAATTGACAAATGCTAAAATGTTACCAAAAGTTGAAAGAACCTATTCTAAATTGGAAGAGTCTTTGTCCAGAAAAAAATGGTAAAGTTTACTTTTCCACGTGACCAAATCAAACGAAACCAAAGAACCAAACTAGTAAAACAAAAGGCAACAACTAGCAAAGCAAAAAGCTCCATGAAATGAAACTTCGAAAAAGTCTACAACTTTTATAGAATTAAAGAAGAAGAGGTTAATTACTAACCTTTAAGAGGAACATCAAATGCAGTTGCTGCAATAAGTTGACTGTTATTAGTAATCCCATTAAGCCTATACAGTGTATCATTAGTTGTCCCGAACTTTTCTGCGATCTCTTCCACGGTGCTCCCTTCTTCCACCAAGTGTGCATAATGCACAACTCTCTCGCCTTCCACTTCCTCACAGCTACATGGAAGTGGGATCCAGAGCTCCTGACCCACGTCGATCTCATTAGCGTTTTCTATCTTATTAACTTGTTGGATTCTTTGGTATGGAAGCAAGCCCATGAAGACATTGTTTGCAATATAATACAGCCCATCATCTGGTTGGACTGTGTAAATGGGCATCTTGTTTGAGGCACCTGTCCCATTAAAACATATGCATGGGATTGGGATTTTTATTACTTGCTGCTCTTGGATCATGTAGTTTGGTGAGGTTGAGGAACGGAGGTTGTTTGCTCCTAGAAGAGAGTGTAGGTTTTTGACACCAAAGAGTTTCTGGATGGAGGAGATGGAGGTCGTGTTAGGGGACTTGTAACCAACCAAAGAACGACATGTGGTTCTTTCTGTGCACTTGAATGCTTGTTGGGCTACTGATATGGTGGTGAAAGAAGAGTAGAAGAGCAGACACATTAGAATTATAGCAAACCCCATTTTGTCTAAATGTTCAAGGTAGCAATTGGTGGGGGTGTGTTGTGCTTGTTTGATATATATAAATTCAAACGTGGGTAGGTGAGGAATATAAGAGATGAGAACAGAAGGACTGGTTTTCTGGGAAAAGTTGGGCTTTGTTTTATTTCACTATTGACTTGGACACCTTGGAGGAGACTTTGAGCTGCCCTACTTCCAGAGTTTTACCTTGGACACGGCAAGAGAAGTTTTGCAGTGTGTTCAAACGGAGAGATGTCGGCTTTCCTCGAGCTGTAATTCTATGTACGGCCAATAGGGTGACAAGACTGTAATCAAGAGTACTTAGATGGCTAGAAAGATGTGGCAGAGCCTTAGAGCCTCACTTTTCTTATGCCTGGTTTTTATAGCTTGCACGGCAGCCAAAAAGACGGGGCTCTTATACTCGGTTAGGGAGTGACGGGTGAAGTTTAACGGCCTTTTAAGTTGCTCTGTTGCTGGCTGTGTTCTCCACTGCCTCTCTGAGTGGAGGTTCGACAAAAGGAAAATATAGTGGACAGGACAACACTAAGATGCTGAGTGCTCGATGACCTTTACTGCATTCACGCGCCAAAGTTCCATAATTTCTTCACCGCGTAGAAGATAAGCCGAGTAATTTTTTATCAAATCGTTTGCGGCCCGCAATTAAATAATAATATGGTGAAGAAAAACATGTGAACATTTGAATACGCCTGACTGTTTTTTCCATCCTCGTGCTCGTTTTATACTATCCTTAGATGGACAAAGTCATTATCATGAGTTCAACGAGTCCACTCGACTCCAGGTAAGCATTATCGCGTCAGCTTTTTTCTTAATACGTGCGAAAGAGGAAATATTTCTGTAGTATTTTTTATAGACCGTATCGATGTAGATAATACTGATATTTTTTTTCCAGAATTACATCATTGGTTAACTGCATATTGTGACATCCGATCAAACAATCCGAACTCAGTCCTGAGCCGCCAGAAATTTTGGATGTAGATGAAACGTTCCGTCCATCCAAAGGACGTTCTATGGCTGAAAACCGAAGACAGCGGAACGACCATTGGAGATAAAAGGCACAAAAATGAATATGAAAATTGAAGACAGAAAAATTGAACCAGGCACATCAAGACTAGATTTTCACAACATTTTGGCTCATTTTCTGGGGAGAACTAGAGAGTGACAAGTATGCAATTTCCTCAAAAGTTTGCTTCTCTCTGATACCCACAGCACAACTGTTGATAAAACACAAATTCTACATGTGAACAATAAAATGGGAGCGGGAGCGGGTGCGTGGGAAGCAATCTCTGGGATAAATACAACAAATGAAAAGAAGAATATACATCACTTCTCCTCCAGACTCCGTAGTACTGACTCAGCAAAACTTTGTTGCCTGAAATGAAAAGGGGGAATGAGATCAGAGATTTATACAGAATTCTTTAGTTTCAGAACTACTCAGCAATTATATTTATTTAGAACCATGGGACTAAGTGATTAATGACGGTAATAAGATACGTGTCATCAGGAGCTACATGTCATCAACCATTCTCGGACATGTACAGCCAGCAGAATCAGGTAAATACAGAATATTATTGGCAAAAGATGCTCACACAAACCCCAAGAGAAACTTGGAATAACATTGTCATAGGCCGGTGAGCATCATCCTTTCTGTTATATGTACTTGGAAATTATTTTTCCGGACAGAATTAAAGCAGGTTATAAACATATTGAGATGCATATATACAAAACTAATAGCAGAGTCAAAAAGTGTGATCATCGGGTGTTTCAAAAGCAGAAAGGAAAAGAAAGACGGTGAAGGGAGTTTGGCTTACTTGCGCTCTCTATGTTTTGGGCTAGGGCGAGAATATTTCAGATATCCATCCCAAGGAACTTTTTTCAGACCTGCTCGTGCAGATATAATGCCTCTAACCCTGCATAAATGCATTGAAATTGAACTGGATAAACTTATAATTAAGAAATACACACCACATTTGTCACGGTAAAATAGAAAAAAGTTGGGAAAAAGGGGCCCTTGCAAACAGCCAACACTCAATTGTTTGCAGCTCAGAAGAAAGTAATTACCTCTCTGCAAACTCAATGGGAGTCTCTCCAGGTCTCAGATTTTGGGGCTCCAAGTACCATACATCACAAACAACAGCCCAGGATGTCATCAGCTGCAGCAGATGCGTTGTGAAGGACTGCCTGCAAATGAGACATTTAAGCATGTTTCTCAACCATAAAAACACCCCCACCTCCTCACATTTTGAAAAAATGCGTAGTCTCTAGGAACTCAATGGGATATATATAATACAATCATTAGAAGAAAAGCTTCTTACTTTCGGCTGTTCCAAAAGGCATCAACAAAAATTTTATTGTACTTGATCGCAATTGGACAAACAGTAGAGTCTAGTTCAAACGCACCCTGCACATCATCAAACAATAGAAATTAAAGAGACATTCATCACAAGCTTATAGAAACAATATGTTTTATGTTGAATATTCATACCTTCTTAAACATCACAGTGTAATGGTTATTTACACAAGTTCCTTCAGGAAATATGAGAAGAGGGTTATTATCAGCTCCCTGAACGTGATCCTTTAATCTGAAAAATATAATTCCATATAATCATGATGCAAACATCATTTTCATGAACAATTATTTTACCAACAGAATTTACACTTACTTCTTTGCTACAATTTCACGATCCTTAGCCTCTGAACGATGGAACCAGATACATCCTACACTCTCTAATATAGTGCTTTGCAAAAGTCCTGCATTTAGAGCAATCATATATCCATTCAATTTAATAAATACAATAAGCCAGACTACGTGACAATCATTTCAGCTTGTCCACCACGTTACTTACTATCCATGAGCAAACACCAGAAGGGACTTAAAACAAAATAACCAGGATAAGAGCTGGGGTTTCACTATTTCTTCATTCAAAATTAAAGCACAAATTACTCGTGGGATATTATCAGTTAAACATAATTCAGGAATCCTTCAATATTTGTTGATAGACATATAATTCAGGGTGTAACTGTTAATTGGATAAAATATCTGAAATGTATATGAAGCCAGTTCTCACTTACCAACCCAACCAGGGTGTTTCTGCATGATCACAGCAAATGGTGTCATCTGTTCTAAGATGATGAAATCAATCATGGAAGTATGGTTGGCCACAAAAACCTGCGCAACCCATGATAAGCAAGTTTATGTCTCAGATCAACAAAGGGTTAACAAAGAATTAAACATGTCTTGGACATAAATACATACAACAAAATGTTTATACTGAAACGAACCTGTTTAGGCCGCCTGCTAGGTCTCGGTCCATGGTACTTGACAACTCCAGTCCATGATGCAACAAAAAACATACAAATTACCTCCACCAAACTCCTCTGACAATAAATTAACATTAGGAATAAATTCAGCCTGTTTGTAACAACCACTTGTAGAGAAATTTAGAACTTTCAGATATAGATAAAACGAACTTTTCACAATTGTGTTCTATATATATAGGATAGAGCAAAAGCTTTGACAAATTAATTATTGGCACCTCTATCTTTTTTCTCAGTTTGTCTTGCCCTTTCAACAGCAAATGCACTGGAATGTAGGATGAAAGAAAAATGATCCACCCAATTGCCAGTACCAGAACCCTGCAGATTTCATTGAAATACATCAACCAGCTAGAATGAACACAAGTTCACCAATGTAGCAACTTGTTCAAAGATAAACCATCATATCAATCAGACTCTTCATAGGAACCACAAAGTTTTGAAAAAGATAAGCAACAGATAAAGAACATCAGTTTATATCTTCATTATGGCATCTTGAAACTCCACAAAGTCAAGAATCAAATCAGGAAACCAGATTATATAAATTGGCATGGAGACCAATCACTTTATGACCCCTTTTGAGTGTAGGACAACACCCTTTATAGTCAGCAAATAACTAACCTGACAGGGAACAAAATCCCATATCGAATCACCACACCACAGCACCAAAGGGGAAACAAATACACATTCCAGTTCCACGGTTCTGGAGGATTTGACTTGAAACATCGTGTAAATGAGTCCTGATTCATTCATTGTTAAATATGAGTTGAATCCAGACAGGTTAAATTAAATTGAAAAAAAAAAAACTAAATTTACTTCCCTGATACTGAATCAAGAAAGTCATGTCATTTTCAACTAGCTAAAGTTAATTAACCATTGCATGCCTAGATTCCTACTTTAGTCTTCAGAATTTTAATCACGATCTAAACTATTCATCTAATTTATCCCAAAATTCTCCCTTTCCATCCGATACACAGTTCCCTCATCATGTCAATGAGTATTCAATAATACTAAAAAAAAAGACATTTTAAACAAGCTAGCCATCCCAGTGCATGCCTAAAATACTTGTTTAAGCTCGAATTTATCATGATTAAGACTAATTCATCCAGAATTCACATAAAGTTCCTTTATTTTCATTCAAAAAACAGTTTCCTTCACGCATTTTTTTTCTTAAAAACGAAAAAAATGCCAACAAAACTCACATCAACAATGGCACCAGCTGCTTCTGTGAGAGTAGGTGAAATATCAAGCAAATCACGCCTAGAAAAAAACAAGAAAGCCC
>Ga0325405_1001151_pt1 | contig 26631 bp, 13 predicted proteins | sample PopdelMetagenome_21_FD_205663 | JGI IMG/M metagenome (GOLD analysis project Ga0325405, IMG submission 205663) | Populus deltoides microbial communities from Bellville, Georgia, United States - Xylem-Control-R2 | ecosystem: Host-associated > Plants > Phyllosphere > Stem > Wood/Secondary xylem...
TTTTTTTGACGTTCGATATAGCCCATGGTTCTGAGCTAGAATAAGTTAGCTCATGGAAAAATAGAAAGACTCAAAGTCAATCTGTAGATACACACGAATTCTAGGGAAACAAAAGAAGTGAAAATGATGATAAATGGCCATATATATCCTGATTGATACGTGCCTAGCTCACTCCAAATGGACGAAGACAAGTCAAATTCTCCCAGAGAGTGAAAGCTATCTTATTTCTCGATATATACTAATGGGATAACACTGATTAAAGTATCTGCCCATGATTTTGAAGAAATATTCCTTTTTTCTTTTGCTTTTGAAGATCTTTCCTATCGAAGGAAAAAGAAACCGTCCAAATCCAAAATAAAACAATCCACATATAGAATCGAAGGCCATAAGAATATTCATCCATCCATCCATCCATTATTATTTGCTCGAAACCCACAAGTAAAAAGAATATGTGACCGACCCCCATCAAAATTCGAGCTCATCTATGTCACGTACGCCACTTGATAATCTTCACTTATAAACAAGTGTAAAGATGGAATATAAAACAAAGCTTTATTTATAGCAAAAATTATAAAATAAAATCCAGAGAAAAAAACAATATTGTTCTTAACATGGTTCATTTCGATCTAGTGTAAAAAGAATCAATTTAGAATAATCATCTAATTAATAGGTGACTCAATGATAAGAGATTGAAACTAAGAAGTTTGCTCTTCATGTGATTTCAGGTTCGAGTCCTATGGTTGCTAATATGATGGTCATTAGAGGCTTACATGGTCGTTAATTTCAAAACCTATAAGATTAGTCAAAGCACACGCAAACTGGCTCAATATCCATGATTATAAAATAAAAAATCAATCTAGAAATGATCCGGTCCACTCAACATGTCAACATGTGATATAATTATCCGATTAAAACACTGAATTTTTTATTTAAAAAAAAAAGAGAAAGAACTACTGCTAAACTCATAATCGAGGTTTTGCGCTTCCAGGGGTTGAATAACAATGGAGAAATAACCTGTAGTAGATAGGGTCCAAAGAGAAGGGCATAAAAGACGCATGAAGGTCACGTCAAGAAAAGGAACAAAGGTTTGTGATGGCCACGTTCCTGCCTTGCTCTCTTGCTCTTTGCTATTTGATTATTTTGATCATGTAAGAGATGCAGAAGAAGCAAGGCCAAAAGCCGACAACAAGGACGGAGACAGCCGTCTATTAACCCACAACTCCCCTCTGATAAAGCCTGTTCCTTGTGTCTCTCCCCTTTACATGACTTTCTTTTTTTCTTTTTCTTTTTTTAACCCAATGCAAAGATTATGCTTCGAAAATTAAATGCTTAGAATATGATCGCCCATACACACCATTATCTAATGAAGATCTGTTTCATTGCATGCATGTTATGCTTCCCATGCCCATTCGGTTCTTTACTCCACACATTGACCTTCTATTTTCTCAACAATAAAATATCCTCTTTTTTACTGTTGAGATGTCTTTGCTGGCTATAGCAGAGAAGAAATTAAACGATTCATTCTTTGGAATTGTTGTGATTAGTTCTATATGATTTTCTTATGTTATTTGAGATGAAATAAATAAATTATGTATGTGAAAGATTTGCTTTTCATGGTCTCCTCTGGAATTTTAATTTTAATGGTAAAAAAGGTAGTATATCCTACCAAGTTCTTTACTATTAACTATTTAGCAGGTGGTTTATTGATAAAAGTTTGAGATTAAAAAGTTGCTCTTCCTGTTGTATCAGATTTAAGTCATGTGGTTGCTAATATGATGGTCATTGAAGGCTTACATGATCGTTAACTTCAGGACCCGTGGGATTAGTCGAGGTATACGCAAACTGACCCGGACACCCATGTTAATAAAAAAAATATAAGTAATATACTAATGGTCATTTGAAATGGTTTTTACATTTAGGTTAATTTAGCAATAGATATTTTCCCCCTCTCTTGGTTTAATTTCAAGATAATTAGACTAGATCTTTCTTTTTGTGAGTCCTTTGATTTTGTACAAAAACAAACTTAATCTTAGTCTACACAAATGCCTTTGAGATGTAGCATATGATTGAAAAAAATTAACTAATTTGACTAGATACAATTCCACTTATTTCTATTCTATTCAAATCAATTTAATTTAATTTAATTTTTTTTTCCTAATTCTTAAGGGTGGAAAATGTTTTGAGTGGTTATTGAAGGGTAAGGTGACACAGATTATAGATAATAGTAAAGATTTTTTTTTAAAGTGTTTTTTTTTAAAAAAAATTAATATATTAACTTTTTAAAAAATCATGCTAAAGCGACCTTAACACCGAAGACCCCCTGGAGCTACATTGCTCTAGACAATCTCTCTCTTTAGCATGCGTCGAGTCGCTGACGACTACATGACAGACCAACTTTATCATTACAAAAAAAAAAAAAAAAACTCTTCTCTTCAAAAAAATAAAGCATTAATTCTGCTTAGTCCTTACACACACTCATTCCGTTGCAGTACTCGTTAGCTTCAACCCTCCACTGTCTCCTCTATAAATAGCACCAAAACCCTTCCTTCATATCTCACCAAAGCTCTCAGTGCTTAACACATCCAATACTCCAAAGCAGCAGTTCTCAATATTGTTTCTTGATACACTTTCTTGCTTTCAAAATGTATCAAACCGAGTCATGGGGGTCTTACATGCCAGCAAGAACCAACCTTGGTGACCCATTGGAACGCATAGGAAGGCTAGCCTCAGAGAATGCAGTGGTGATCTTTAGCATAAGCTCATGTTGCATGTGCCATGCTATAAAGAGGCTCTTTTGTGGCATGGGAGTGAACCCAACAGTGTACGAGCTGGATGAAGACCCAAGAGGTAAAGAAATGGAGAAGGCTCTCATGAGGCTTCTCGGGAGCTCCTCTGCTGTTCCTGTTGTTTTCATCGGTGGCAAGCTTGTGGGTGCCATGGATAGAGTCATGGCTTCTCATATTAACGGTACTCTTGTCCCTCTTCTCAAGGAAGCCGGTGCTCTTTGGCTTTAATTGATGCTTACTCTCTTCGTATTTTAAAGGAAATGACTTCACGTATAGTAGCAAATTAAAGAAAGCAGGGGAAGAGGAGTGGCGTACGTTTTGAGGGTCTCCTCCATTTTGGATACACTAATGACCACTACTAATTATCATCAAATGTCTTAATTTCTGCTTTTAATGTTTTTTCCTTTTTCTTAACCCACATTTTATTTTTTTAATCTGTGGGTCTTTTGGTTTGCTTTGTATGTTTCCCGCTCATCTTGGTCTCAAGAAAGAAATGTAATTGCTCCCTCCTCTGTATAGAAAAATGCAAAAAAAAAAAAAAAACTACTTGTGTTCCTTACTTTAAAGTTAATTAATCCTTCGCTGCTTCTTTCTTTGCAATTTGATCGGACATACAACTGCTGCGTCTTTCTTCTTCTCTCCAGTTAACAACAGTTAATTTGACCACAGCTTCTTTTCACCATGCTTGGTGGGGGTCTCCCCCAAAAAGTAAGAACCTGGTTTATAATTGTTCCTACTGCGCCGTAAAAAGACCCGTTCCCGGATTTGAGCCGGGAAACTCGCCTGATTAAAACCCCACGTTGAAAGGTTCTTTTCTTTCGGTGGTGGGGATGGTGGTGATCATCTAGTCTCTGATCACCGTACTGGCTGCTACAGCTCTTTCATTGACCGTTGATAGTGTCAGGGGCCCGCCCTTTTGTTTTTCAGAGGACATGATTTTTTTATGGTCGATCATCAGGGTACATGATTTAACTTGATCCAAAGGTGCCTTTTACCCCGGTGGGGCACACAATAGAAGTGGAAGTTGGGAGTGACAAAAGGGTATAAAAATGGAGCCCGAAGAACTATCTTCACCAACTGATTTTTATTTCCGTATAATTAATTAGGGTCCACTGAAGATAAATTTGGTTTGACACTGTGTGAGATTGGCAATGACGTGGTTAATCCTAGACGCCGTGTACGGTTGCTGGCAGGGCGGTAAACACGGTGGCGTAATGAAGGAACCATTGGGGTGGTCGGTCGAATCTAGGATAATGTAAGAATTTCATTTGTGTTTTTGAATCTTTCAAGGGGGAGAGAGATATGCACATCCGTACTCCTGACATCTCGACCCAGCCAAGTACGGCCAATGCTATCCATTGTAAAAACTAAAAATCCAAAATTTATAAAAGAAAAACCTATTAATTTATTTTTTCATTATAAGAAGGTGGTCTTTAAAAATGGAGATAAATCAATCTGTTAATTAATCTGAAAACATCCTCTATATATAGATGCAAAATATACTGGTCGGGTAATCCTTACCAGATTGAGTGCAATATGATATTTAAGGACGTTAATCAGTGATTTTAGCTGCCGCCGCCTCCACCAGCACCACCACCGTCTATTCTCTCTAGCCAGTCGCCCTTAGGACATCGAAAAGGCGAAGGAAGAAGCGGCAGAAAGAGTGAATATATGTGCTGATACTGTGAAGAACCAGCATCTTTATCGTATCTATTTAACGAATCGATTAGGGGAGGTCATGGCCTTTCGGTCCCTAAGGTATCGCCATTGCTGATTTTGCTAGCAGTAAGATACTGATTCTTGTCACTTCTTCACTCAAAAGATCAAATGCACAGTCATCAAAGCTTTATAATTTCATTTAAGAAGAGAGAGATAGAATGGCGGGAAAGGAAAAGGATTTTTCTTTAGCCCGTTAAAATGGGCTTTCAAAAACTTCCATGGAAGAGTACCGTCCTCTTCAGAATCCAACAAGGACACCAGACCTAGCCTAGTTACAGTACATCCTCCTCCTCCTCCTCCTCCTCCTCCTCCTTCTTCTTTATCATTCATAGACGGTCAAGTTATTTTTTTTTAATTATGTGATTTGTTCACATTTAAATTTAGCTTCGTCAATTGGTTAGATTAATATTATAATAATTAAAAATATTTTACAAATAAAAATTTCATAGAATTTCATATAATAATACATAAATGATAAAATATAATTCTCGTAAATGATATACGATAGATTTGTTGTATTAAAAAAATAACTACCGTATATATATTATTGATTAATAAAACCATGAGAACTTATATTTTGTGTTTATTTCACCTTCCTAAATCTAATGATAAATTTGTAGGCAATCAACTTTCTTTTTTAATGCAGGTATATATTTATTTACTGAATATTGATGAATAACCTGACAATCAATATTTATTTGAATCACTTATACTTACCAAATAATTCAAATATTTACAAATATTTTTTTTTCTAAATTAGTTAATAATAATATTTGTCCAGAGAAAACTAATTTCATTAATTATTAAATAGTAATAGATGTTGTATAGATTTGACTATTTATGGACCCGCGCTATCAAATCTAGAACTCGGATTATAGACTTGACTCGATCAAATAGGTTGATTTTATTTTAACTAAATGGTAGAAAAAAAATAGACAATGATAACAGATAAATCAATTTTTTTTAAAATAACTACGATAACATAAGAATTTTTTTTTCCTAAACGAGAGCAAACAATGTAGCTTAATTTTTAGCCCATTACACATTGAAGGATAAAATTGGGTAAAATAAGGACAAAAAAAAGGTCTGACTCAACTCAAATTAACATAACAAACCTATAACTCAAGTAATAAGAGTCAAGTCAATTTAGGTTAACCTGTCAAAATAACTCGATAAAAAAGAAAATGAAGAAAATCAATCGTGTTAACTTTCCAAATTCATAGCTCATATTATTAGACCAGAAACATCTTATCTAGAAAAATTATAAAGCCCAATCCAAAAAAAAATTAAAATAATGATATTTTAATCACATTTTAATTTGTTTTTTTAGATGGGGTTGATGATTAAGTTCTTGTTTTTATGTGCTACTATAGCAGAAAGTCACAACAATGGTGATCAAAGTTGACCTAGAATGTGAGAAATGCCACAAAAAAATCAAAAAAGTACCGTATAGTATCCTTCATGGGTGCCTCTTTCCCCATGTATTATAACTTAGTTTTAGTTGTTTTTAAAGAAAAGTGGCTAAATTGTTTTTGTTGATTGTGAATAAGAGAAATTCATACCAAATTAAAAAAAAAAAAACTACATCTCATTAGTGAATTATTGTAGACTACGTGTGATTTCAATGTAGAGTGCATTGTTTGAGTTTACTATCTAATGCATGTTGGGAAAGATAATTAGTGTGCTAGGATCTCACGTGTAATTGGTGTGTGAAAGGCTCTAAACAGTAAAAAATAATAATTAATGTGTTAAGCTCTTTCAAAAAAATTAATTAATGTGTTGGGCTTTTTTATTGATGAAACATTGTATATTGTGCGTTGTATAAAAAGCTGCACTATGTATTCTCAAGTGCATGACTGTTAATTGTATTGTTTATTCTGAAATGCATGTTGGGAAAGATAATTGGCGTGCTAAAATCTCATGTGTGATTGGTGTGTTGAGCTCTCATGTGAATGACTGGCTTACTAGTTCAGGAGGCTCTAAAAAATAAAAAATAATTGGTGTGCTGAGCTCTTTCAGTGATGAACATTGTATACTCTCAAGTGCATTTTATAAAAAATAATTGGGTTGATGGCTTGAGGATCTAAAAAATAATTGACGTGTTGGGCTCTCACGTGGATGTTATAACAAAAAAATGGCTTGCTGGCTTCAGAGGCTTTAAAAAATAATTGGTGTGTTGAACTCAATAGCTGGATTGCCCTGAACATTATAAAAAATAACTAGCTTGAGGCTCTTATGTGCATATTATAAAAAAAAATAAAACTTTTATTTTTTACACGCTTTCATATAACGTTGTTTTCAGTTAAAAATTAGCCTTCATCTTCTTTTCATTTCCCGCTTCACTATGGCGTGTGTATGGGTATATTATGGATTCAATATTCTCTTGGCTTAGGTGCTCAATTTGTTATCTTCTCGCTCGCTTCCTTATCATTTTGATTGATGATCTTTTTTCCCTGCATGTATTGTTATCTTCTAGGCATGTCGTCCTCTTATATATGTGGCTTTGGTGCATCAGAGTTAGGGAGGAGAATTTGTTGATGTTTGTTATTCGTGGCTTGGCTCTTCTTTCATTTGAGATTTATCTATTGTCTGTAGACTTTCTTTTCCAAGGGTGTTGTTCTTTTGTTATATGAGTTAGTGGACATGTCATCATAGTGCATTAAATGAACACTCACTACACAAGTTGAGTGGTTCTATGATGGGTTAACATTCAGTTGGTGAATGATATTCTGGCTAGCTTTCCAGTTCGTTTTCTTTTATTCTTCATGTTGTTGTTCTGTTATGAGTTGACTACAATTAGGTTTTACTTGTTATGTGGTTTCATTGTCATTGGTATGTGGGTTTTGTGGTATTTCCATGCATTTTTATTTGGGTGTCTGCTGACATGGCTTTGTCCTTTGAGTTTATATCGAAACCCTTACAGGAAATTATATAACTTTGTGGTGCTTCTTTTCTAAATTGATTGATGTTGGGTCTAACATTGATTGCTAATGTATTTCTCCAAAAGTTATTGCAATTAAAGGGTTATTGGTTTGCGAGGGGCTTACACACTTTTTTTATATCCTTTTCCTTTGTTTTAGAAAATATGGGAACCCTCTTTGCTATGTTTTTTTGCTATTTTAGGACTATTTTGAAATTGGTTTGTCTATCTGTATTTTGAACCTTTAATCTTACTGGTATTTTTTTATGTTTTTTTTTATTATTATTTTCAAGCACAACAATATCTTCTATTTTGTCTGCTAGTTTTAGCATTTACTTATTCATATGTTATAATGCTAATTTGCATCTTTTTTTTGGGTTGCAGTAATATGTCAACATTTGTTGGGTATCCATTGAGGGTTGCGGTGCAGAGTTTCTCCTTTTCTTTTTCAATTAGCTAAGACTAATCTTTTTTTATACACCTCTTTCCTTTTTTATGTCCCCTTGCTTTTTCAGCTCTCTAGCTAGGTGTCCTTGTTGTTAGTTAACTTTTAACAGGTTTTTTTAGTTTATGTTCTACTTAACAACTGTTGTTAATATTTGCTCATTCGTTTAATATCATGCTTTTTTCCCTTTTTAAAAAAAAAAAAGTTCTGCAGGAAACCACCACCATTGATTTGTTGCTTACTGAGGCTTGGAAAGAAAAGCTTCTCTTTCAATCTACAGATTAACAAAGTCTTCATTTTTTTTTTATGAGTTCTTTGTCTTTTTTGCTCAATTTTTCTGATATGATACTTTATTATCTAAGAAAAAAAAAACATATTTGCAAGAAACCATTAGTATTTTTTTGTTGTTCGTTGAAGCTTGGAAGTAGAGCTTCTCCTTTAATCTACAGGTTAGCTAAGTCTTTATTTTTTTATGAGCTCCTTGCCTTTTTGGCTCCTCATGATTGCTCAATTTGTTTTAGGTTAGTTGGCATTCGGCTAGCCTCACATTTATATTTGTTTTCTATAAAATATGACTTGCATTTATATTTGTTCTTCTCATGATTATTTCTTTCATTTATATAGTCTAATATGTTAAGATTGTTTGCTATTTAGATTTTATAGAAAGTAAAATAAAAAAAATTATCTATGATAAGAACATCGTTTCCTAAGCTCGACAGAGAAAACATATAAAACCCAACCTCTCATGCCCTAGCTATAAGCAACTGTCAGCATTGTAAAGATTGAAAAAAAAACGTTCAAGGCCATCCCATCTATGATAAGAACATTAGAGCTAAATTATCGTGCAAAGACCAAGGGAACAACAAAATTATTCAATCCCACTAAGCAAAAACAAAAAGTTTTCGTTTGAAAAAAAATGAACCAATCATACCTCAAAAGACATTAAACCAAGAAGAATTTAAAAATTCAAAAAAAATATTATTATGCATAAAAACAAAGAAAACACATCCAAACCAACTCCAAGAGAAAGCCAAAAAGATTAAGCAGAACCGAAACACAAAAAACATGCAAACAAAATATTTTGAAAGTTGTTTAGCAAGATAAATTTATCACATGAAACTAAACATGCACTAAACAACGAAAGAATAAAGAACACAACGAAATATAGAAGCTGCTGGATTTAATTGTTTTTGAAACAAACTTTAATAACAATGAAATAGAGCAATAATGAAATCACCTGCGACAAACAACTTCAACAAGCAAACAACTTACATAGCAAAATCATTCTTAAAAAATGTTGTCAATTATCCTTAACCGACAATTAAGACAGAAACGAACAAATATATCAAGAATCCAACATTGACAACTAACTAATACTTCAACAACAAGCTGAAGCCCAACTAAATATGCAACAAAAAATCATGGCCAAGCAATAAAAAAAGAAAGGAATTGAAGAACAAATTGATGCTTAGACATTTAAGCAAGCAAGGCAGAACGGGAAATTGATCCGTGATAATAATGGTTTTGCATGGTTCGCCTGTTAATCCATCAATGACAATGTTTATGTTTATTAAAATGTTAATAAAATGAGTTAGGCTTTCAATTCTACTTGCTATTCTTTTAAGTGAGCTTACATGACGTTTGTTTTTAGATAAATATAGTAAGAGATAGAACTGTTGGTGTGTATATAATCTACATGCAGCCTAAAATTGTTCGCAACAAAACACGGATAGTCAATCTAGTATATGACAAAAAGGCAGGCACAATGACTATCATTATGGTATGTTGTAGTCTTGAAAAGATCAAAGAAAAAGTTAATATGTAAAGGAGGGGAAGTTGTGATCAAGGGCATTGAGATCAAGGTTCTAGAGAAACCTAAAGCACTAGAGAAGCCTAAAGAACTAGGTAAACCTAAAGAACCAGGTTATAAACAAACATTTATTTTTTATTGAAGAGTAAATTTGAAAAGAAAAATCAATCAATGGAAGGATTCAAATAAAAAAAATAAACAATCAAAAGAATAAGATCAAAATTGAAAAAGAAAAGAAAATAATAACAAATATCGTATTAAATTGTGAGACATAAAAGAAAAAGTTAATTTAACATAAAGAATAAAAAAATAAAGACTAAATTTGAAAAAATATCATATCACAAATTGTGATCGAATGATGAAATTGAAAATAAATTAAAGTTTTACAAAAGAGTGAAGAACAAAAATAAAAAAATAAAAATAATAAAGATCGAATTTGATATCTTAATAAATCCAAGGACAGTTTAAAAATTTTGCATGGCCAACTCAATTTTTAAGAGGAGGAAAGAAAAAAGTGTGAGAAGAAGAAAAAACAGGCCATCGACATCGCACTGTCACCCTAACACTATCACACATCATCCCAAAAAGAAGAAGACACCACAACGTTTCTAATGACTCAGCGGAAGCTGGTGTTTGGCCTTTGAAAGACGTCCTATGCGCCACACTAAAAGTGCGCACGCCTTCAACATTCTGGCACAAGTATGACACTTGTCAACTACTTTTTGTATTTTAATAATATTTATATTTATTAAAATATCAATTATCCTTTAGCTAACCTAATGATGAAAAAATCAAAGTGAAAAAAAAATACTAAAAAGCTCGTGTACGCTAGTTTATATTGTTCAAAAAAATATTCTGATTATTTTATTGAGCTTAAAAATACAAAATATCTCATTTTTTCTTAATTAATTTAATAATAGCTAATAAATCTTATGAAAAGATATCAATACTTTTAATAATCAATTCAATAATTTATGGTGAAAAGAGTAAAATTATCTTCATATTTTTACACTGAACAATACCTATAAATATATAAAAACAGTGTTTTTGAATCACTATTTGTTTTGGTTAATTTTCAATATATATCAATTCACATTTATATTCGTTATTATAATATAAAAAAATTATATTGCAAATAACTTACTTCAAAATTATTTAAAAAAAGAAAAATAATAATAGGGTAACATGTTATTCCTCAGGTGCTATTATAACACACACCCAGGCCTACTCTCACTCTTTCACACTACCAATAAACAATCTCCACGTAAAATAAGTAACATAAACATTACAAGGCCCCCCCCCCCCCAAAAAAAAAAAAATAATAATAATAATAATAATAAATAAATAAAATTTCACTGACATAAAATTTCGAACTCAACTCAGAATCTCCCTCTGCAGTCTCGATCGGCCTTACGAAAGAAGGAAAAAAAAATTAAAAAAAAGAGAGCAGCTACTCCTTAATTAATCAATTTTGACTACTCAGATTTGTGGCCTAATAATCTCTATATATCAATCAATTTCGCCCGCTGCTTGCGCTCATAAACCCTAGTAAGAATTTGCTTGTTTGTCCTCCTCCAGGTGAGTATTTTAATTTGTTAATTTTAAATAATTGTTGATTTTGGTTAATATCTAGTTGATGGATTATTGTAGTGTAGGAAGGCAGGGAGAGAGAAGAGAAGGAGAGGATTGGTGATTGAAAATTGGGAAGGGTGAGTTCTGGTAAGTGGTGGAAATGCCAGAGGAAGAGGAGTTAGTTGAGCTCAAGTTTAGATTGTATGATGGATCCGATATCGGTCCTTTTAGGTATTCACCTGCATCCACTGTTGCTATGCTCAAAGAAAGAATCGTCGCCGACTGGCCTAAAGGTCTGTTTACTCTGCTCAATTTCTTTCTTTCTTTCTTTATGTATATTTATATGCTTGGTTGGTTATTATGGCTTGAACAGTTGGTTGGTGTGAAGAATTTAGGCTACAGTGATTTCCGTTGCTAATGATGAAATAATTAATTCATTTTGCAGTAATATGCTTAGTCCTCGGTTAGTAAGGGTTGAAACAATTCCTTGCTATGCTATATGGTTGTTTAATTTCGCAAATTGGATAGCTTATCTAGCAAGTGAACCAAACTGGTTCCACTTTGATGAGGGCATTGTATTTTTGGAATGGTGATTTATTTATTTTGTGGTTGGATGGGTAGTTAGCTATGTTTTTCTGAAATTATCACTGGCAACTAAGATATCGATGAGATATGCCTGGTTCCATTGGTATTTTCTTGTTAGTTTAAAATGTAGCTTCTGTTGATCGAGGATGTTTTTGATGAGGGTGTTGTATTTTGGAATGGTGATTTATTTATTTTGTGGTTGGATGGGTAGTTAGCTATGTTTTTTCTGAAATTATCACTGGCAACTAAGATATTGATGAGATATGCCTGGTCCCATTGGTATATTCTTGTTAGTTTGAAATGTAGCATCTGTTGATCGAGGTTGTTTTGGATGTAGAGACCCAAATGAGTAGCATTTTCTTTTGTGAAATTAATTTTGAACTTGCACCTTTTTATTTTGTTAGTTTTTCCCTGATAATATCCTTTTAGACAACACATGTTGTCTTAATTTTCTACTGTTTATTGTTATTGTGCTATATGATTTTTTGTTCTTTTGCACGGGAAACCAAGACAATATTGTTCGCCAGTCATTCTCTGGGCAATATATAGGTGCTGTGTTTACTTGATTTTATCTTGGTTGATTGGGGGAGGGGAACAGTTACATATAGGCTGTCTTGATATGTGACATATGGTCATTGTTAAAAGCTATGGAGCAAAATCTTATGTGGTTATTTAGTGGATGGACATCGGATACATACCATGTATACAAACAAGGTTGTATGTCCTTAGGTCCCACTCTTGTTTGGCATCCCTTGCTATTTCTACCTTCACTTTGATGCAAGTTATGAAATAGATTTTCTCGCTTCTTCTCACCAAGCAAAGGACTCTTTTTCTCAAGCATTGAGTGAGTATTCAATAATCATGCTCTTAGAGATATCATGTCAATGATATTGGATCATCTCTTTCGTCAAAGTTTTACTATGCTGTTACCAATCCTCTTCATGCACCGTGCTTTTTTGACAAGACCATTATAATTGGATCCCATTTAAGTATAGAGGCATTGGTTCTTTCTTTTCTGTTCTTCTCTGCATGCGTAACTTCCCCTACTCTTTATATCGATTTATGTCGACTGTTAATATTGAGGGTACCGCTTAGTGAGGACAGGGTTTAAGCCTCTTTGATATTTTCTTGAAGTAAGCTTGTTACCCAATGGCAAATATTTTTCTAATCTCTTCAAATCAAACCATATTAGAAAAAGGAAGCTGTGGCACTTCAGACTTGATTATTGATGAGGACAATTCATTATCATCCTCCAATGCAAATATCATGCATGGAATAAATTACTCTTAGAGCTGGTTTGCCAAATTTTGATATGCCCAGGGAAATTCTATACACACCAAAATTGGGTGCATGTGCCATACTTGTGGATAAATGTAATTTGACTTTCAGCTACAGTCAACTGCCTTTAAGTTCTATAGAGTGCATCATGTGCATCTTTTGATTTACAATTGTAATATGATGACCTTGAGTTGGCACCAAGTTCATGTTCTCCCTTGATGTGTCTTGTGCCCTCCAGTGTGACAGTGTCCTTATTAGAGTCTGTGTTCTACAAAAAAAATATAATTTCAAAAGTAGATAGAATATATTATTGGAATCTTGTGTGCTCTGAAGCATTTCATTCTATGCTATAGTTAGCACAATTCTAGGTCTGACTTCGTTCTGTCTTTGCTTTGCATTGAGTGTAATACTTGCCTTTAGTTGGGTGCTTTTGGACAGAAAACCCATACACTAAGCATCTTTCTTGTTGCCATTTGATTGGTGAGTAGACTTTTCAATTGTAAGCGTGGATGATAAACATGCTTAAAGATCAAGTTCATGGTGGTTACAATTATAACCCCCAACCCCCCCCCCCCCCCCCCCTCATTTTTTAGGCTCTGTAGAAATTGGATATCCCCTTTAAATAAAATGTTAACCGTTTCCTTATACTAGGATGATATGGTTTCTTTGAACCAAGTAGTATTCATTTTTTCTTTGGCATTTAACTTATTCTACTTTGTCAAGTAAGAGATACATTGTTCTTAATCTCTGTTTTCTAACTACAGATCTAAAATTTTTGACTTGTCTTAGATAAAAAAATTGCACCGAAGGCAGCAAATGATGTCAAACTGATAAATGCTGGGAAAATCCTGGAAAACAACAAGACCGTTGGCCAGTGTAGGGTTTCTTTTGGGGACCTCCCAAAAGGGGTCATTACCATGCATGTTGTTGTCCAGCCATCTTTAGCCAAAGCAAAAGCAGGTAGTTTTAGTATTTAACACATGAATATATGTTGCCTTTATGCACGGTAAAAATCTTGTTCTGAATTGCTACTCTTATGTGCTTCCATATTGTTATGTTTGAAGACACATATTCATGTCTTCTGAGGAACAACACCTCTGAGAACATCTTCTGAGACAGTATTCAGCTAAAATTGTCATGAAAAGATGTTATCGAATCTTGATTTTCATTCAGATGAAAACTCCGATCTGTAATAGGATACAGCTGTAATTAGAGTTTTTTTTTCTCCTCCTCTCTCCTCCAATGTGCTTTATACAAGTTCAAACTTATTTTGTTTGTTTGTCTGAACAGAGAAGAAGGTAGACGATGCCCCAAGAAAAAATTTCTGTTCATGCTCCATATTATAAGGGAGTCGGGCTCCTTGAAGGTTTAAGCTTGTGAGGTCGCCTTGAAGTTCCTAGGATCTCATGGCGATGGAAATCAGTTACTGGGAAGACAATAACTTGTAAAATGATGCCATACCTCATCTCACTCTACATGTTTGTTTGAGGGCATCCCCGTGTAACAGTGTGCTGGTGATGTATTTACACTATAAATGGGTGTTTATGTATTTTTATAGCTGCAAGCCTGCACTCTCATTTTATATTTATTTTATACAAGGCATACGGGTTTGATCTTCTCTGAAATCTTATAATTAAGTAGAACGACTTAAATTGGCCACTGGTTGAATTTCGATGTGCTGTTATTTGTGAGACCATTCAATTCTGCTCTTGCAGCTTGAACACATGTAAGGAATCAGACGCGCATTTTCTGACCAGGCAATATCAGGGTGGGTAGAGCTTGTGTTTTCTTATTTGTTGAAGATATGTTTGTTTTTTTTAAAAAAAATTGTATCTGAAAAAATTGAAATATATATATATATATATATATATATATATATTATTTCAAATTTTTTTTTTTGTGTTTTCATGATATTAAAAATAATTTTAAAAATATTATTTTAATAAAAAAAATACTTCAAAAAAATTACCAAATCACATTTACAAGGAATGGAAATCAATCAACCTTGTAGGAAGAGCTCATGTGGGGGTAGAGAGAAGGGTTTTGCTGATTGTCATTATGTACGGGAAAAATGATTGTGTGCCCCATAACTTTTGTTATAATCATGGCATTAATGAGATTAAAATACAAAGTTGCTGGCATCACAATCTTAATTAAGCAGCGGTGCCTGATGGATGCATGTCAGCGTTCCCTTCCACATACTTAAATCTGTTAAAGAAAGGAGTGGATTCGTCCTCATCTCACCATCAATCTCGAGAAGGTGTGCATAGTCCAATGGGCACGACATCTAGGGCGGGATCAATGATATTCTGGAGTCCAGATCCTGTATCCAATAAAACAATTATCTTCTCATTATTCAAACAGGAAATAGTAGATAAATGAATTAAATGGTGTTAATTTGACCTAATCCTAGCGAATAAAAAAAAGAAAAAAAAAAAGAAGATCTTTTTCCCTATAAAACAAACAGAGTACACACATCATTGATCATTCCTCTTATCCCTTTTTTTGACCCTAGTTGATTCTTTGGCATCTACCTTGTTTTTCTTGCATGGATTTACTTTAGACAAACAATACATATATAAAGTCTGTGGATAACAGGAGCTTGCACATACACGTACGTGAAAAGGAAAGAAGATTGATTAAGATCAGCATCTCCATGCAGAAGCAGCAAGTATGGCTCTATCTTGCCACCCCAAGAGCAAGCAGCCTTTGTCCTCTGTCAATCTGTACCCATCACAGGAATACAAGCCCAATAAGATCTTGGACTGAGTCACTGCATTTGCACTCAATGGCACCCCCTTAAACCCTTTCCCTTCCATTAGCTTCCTCCATTTCTCAAGCCTCTCATGTCTCTCAAACCTCTCTGCTCCCTCACATGCCACTATGTTCCTTATCTCTGGAGCAAATATGTACTGCTCCACTTTTGCCCTTTGTGAAGAATCTGGCGGAAAAGTTGCATCCAAAGAGTCAAAAATTGCTGAATAATAGTGCAATGCCTCTAGGAACCTACCTAAGAAGTATGGTCCGTTATGGCTTGCTTCTTGCTCAACTACTGTTACTATGTTTGGCGCTTGGTCACGGATCATTGCTAATAGGTTCCCCAGGCAATTCCCGGGGACACGGTGGAGCCGGTTAACAGAGTTAACAGCAAGAGCCTCACCAACCCTTCTATTGAACATGTGTGGTTTAAGGTCTACAAGTTCTTCAGCAACTGGGTGGTACTCAAATGGAACATGAAGAGAATGAGCTAGTTCTGTCAAGCACCGACCGGTCTCTCTAACATTCTCCATAGAGGATCCAACTCCAGTTATTCGGAGGAATGGAGCGCCACCAGGTCTAGCAGCCAGGGCTTGCATGAAAGCTGGCCATTGATAGCCTTGAAGAATGTCTAGGTCAATAACATGAACACGTTCTTCAGTTTCAAAGGCCTCAAAAATTGCTTGATTAGCAGTGAAATGAGCAAACTTTACGTAAGGGCAAGCTTGGTAAAGTATTTGGTAAATTTTGAGAATCTCCATGGAGTTTGGAGGGAAAGGAGAGAAGGCTTTTGAAGAGGAGGTACTAGGTCTAGTTGTAAGGGTTGCAGCCAGCCTAGCACTTAGAGCCTCAGTGAAACAGGACGCAACTCTTTGCATGGAGTCGCCAAGGTGGCTGACGACTCTATTGAGGTGGTGGAGATATCTTCTAGCTAGCATGTAGTCTTCATTGGATACCGCCTCAGCACAAGCAAGGAGGAGGTTTAGTAGTTGGAGGCCACTATCTTGTTCCTGCAAAATAAATATATGACCTTAAGATTTGTATTGTGTAATGAAGGAAAATGTGCTTATATAATTCCTAGTCATTGAATATTAGTAGATAGTACAATAATTCCCTAACCAATTAGAATAGTTCTGCAAGTAGTTCAAGACAGAACGTCTTTAGTTTTGTCGTGCATATTCACCCTTAGTTTTTACCTTTGTCACCTTTCACTTCAAAGTGAAATAGATTCATGAAGATCCAATTTGTTGTCTTGTCATGTTAAGCAATGATATCCTTTTCTACTATTATTATTGGATGATGAGGGGTTGGGGGGGGGGGGGGGTGAGATTACCTGCTCAGAGCCAATAGGAAGAGATACCATCAAGGTATGGTTAAGACTCTGTGGTTGCTGTTGCAGGGATTGGGTTGTTGGTGGAGGTTGTGGTTGTGTTGGTGGTAGTGGCAGCGGTTGCGGCTGCTGCTGGTTTTCCTGTAATAGTTGCTGTGATGATGGTGCAATTCCAACAGAACCCATCTGATAAATATCGCTCTCCTGCGTCATTGGTGAACCTGATGATGTTTCACTCACCGACCCAGTACAAAACCTGGAGGGATTCTGTATCGTCAAGCAATCCAACATTGCAGGAACTGTGGTTGACATATCAAACAATTGTCCATTGCTGCCTGACATCTTAGGTGGTTGTTGGTATCCTTCTCCGTACCCATCTCTTTGAAAATCATCCAAGAAGTCCTCAATACCTGGTAAAGAAAGGCTCTCAACTTGCATGAATTGATTATTTGGAGAGTTACACATTCTATGGAGTGGACTCTGTCCCTTCCCTTTGTGGATAGTACTAAAAGCAGCTCCAAGCTGAGATAAATATCTAGGAGGAGAGCAGCCTGAAAGACTCTGCCCTTGCATTGCATGAGCATAATTGTGATTGTAGCTTGAAGTTTGTGGCGATGGCAAGTTCCTCACTGGAGATGAGATCATGAAGTCAGAGTCAAAATTATCAGTGAAAAAGCTCTCCCACATGGAACTATCAGGTGACTGGACTTCAACATCTCCATCCAACTCAAATTTGACTGCAGGTAAGTTTAGGCTTGTTGGGGTTAGGCTATTTTGTTCAAATTCAAAAGACTGGGTAGTTTTTTTAGATTCAGTGACTGATGATGACTCATTAGGAGAAGTTGGTTGCAACTTGTTGCATGAGTTCTCGCTCTTGAGAGACCCCATGCTTCCACAGAGAGCATTAATCATCTTTTCTCTCTACACTTTACTCAATTCCTCGCTCAAACAAAAAACGATAGTGAGGTTTTTGGTGTTTCTCCAATGCTGCTCTCTCACATGAAGCTAGAGCTAGCCCTTTGAGTTGCTATAGGGGAAACGCTAGGGGTGCTGTTTTTTCTCTTTTTATTTGGACAGAATTTGGCATTTGTCTCTTTGTCCAGTATGCATCGGAAAGGGAAAGAGAGGCAGAGACAAAACGCTAATCCAACGCCGTGTGGTTGGAGGTTAGTGATTCAAGACACTAATTTTATCACCCCTAACAAAGCTTTCTCAGTAATCAACCAAAGCTTAGCAGTTTGCTCTAGGGACTTGATTTGTCATCTCCCTGCGGAATGATTGTGCTTGCACTAAATGACATTTTCATGGCGGGGCCCCACTTTCTTGGGCCGGCCCAGCTCAACAAGAGAGTTTGGAATAAGTGGACCCTTTCTCATTCTGTAACAGCTTAAATTGGAAAGTACAATGAGTAGTCAATACTTGATTGGAGATTTGTGATAAAATATAATGAAAGAGAGGCCCGATTTTCCCTTTTTTTTTAATTTTTGTTTCTTAGAAAAGAAAACGAGGGATATGGGCCCACTGAAAATGGCAATTTGGACAAGGACCTCAACAATGCAATATTCTGAAAAGGACTTTACCATATACATTATGACAAAAGAAATTATATTTGTTTTTTTTTAATTCACGTGGATATTTGAGTTAGCTTGTGCGTACTTTAACTAATTTCACGGACCCTGAAGTTAATGATCATGTAAACCTCCAGTAATCATTATATTAGCAACCATATGACTCGAATCTGAGATCACAAGAGAAGTAAATCTTTTAGTCCCAAACTTTTATCATTAAACCACCTACATTTATCTCTTTATACTATAGATTAGCGAGGAGGGCTTAGACATTACACACTGTAACATCAACACATTTACAAGAAATAGTAATTAAAACAAAATGTTATTTTATCATTTTGCAAGACAAAACCTTATCCTTTTTACTATATGAGTACTGTGACATTAAGGCTTCTATTGAATATAGTTGGTCTTACTAGACGACATATTCTAACATGGCAATTTTAATTAACTCTCTTAATGCAATCTTAATGGGTTAGAGCACAAATCATTCGATTATAAAAAATCCCATTTCACTGAAATTATAAATAACGAAATCAAGGAGTGACTCTTCTTCTTGCAAGAAAAATCAATACTAAGCTAGAGCGGATCGTGGTTGGGATTGGTGGGGTAGTTTTGCTAATTTACAAAATCAAAGTCCCATTGATTTTACAAGAGCGAAGTATGTGATTAAGTATATACAATGGCGGGCAAAAACCAAAGAATAAAAAAAAAAAAAAACAAGAAAATGGGGTGGATGGAGAGGAGGAAGGAGGGGGGGAAAGAGGACAAAAAAGGAGACACGGGCAAGGTTGTCGTCGGTGGCGCCGCCTAGGCCTTGGATTTGCCAAAGGAATGAAGTGCTTGTCCCTAACCCCTTTTGCTCTTAGGCGGCATCTTCTTTTATATATATATATATATATATATATATATAAACAATACAACTATTTTTGGTTCACTATTTTACTATAATAAATTATTATTTTTATAAATGATTTTAAAAACTTACATTTACATTGATCTGATGTATTTTAAAATAATAAATTTATTTAAATACTTAATTAAAAAAAACCTTTTTAATCATAAAACCAGCCCAATCATTTAAAATTTAAATATTCATCATCAAAGTAAGAAAACATTCTTATTTAAAGGGTGTCTGAAAATATGGTAAAAATTATGGTTTAAAGTGTTTTTTACTTGAAAATACATCAAAATCATGTTTTTTTTATTTAAAAAAATTATTTTTAATATTAACATATTAAAATAATACAAAAATATAAAAAAATTTATTTTTAATCAATTATTTTTTTCATTTTAACCGCGCCTAAACATCACCGCATAACCATCACAGATTACATAAAGCCAATTTTGAATCACGTTCCATCCATTCATTCATTCCTATCTAGCCAATCAAAAACTTGCCTCATGGCATGGAAACATTTCCATTAACAAGGTAAATGAACAAGAGTGTTTGTCCACTCTGGCTGACAAAGCTTTCTCTTGTATTTGTCAACAACTAAATTATTTAATAAATCCAGGATGAAATATCTATGCGTATATCCCCTTTTACTTAAAACCTTTAAATCATGGTATATACAAGGCTGTTATGTACACTAATTTCTTCTATTTTTTAGTTTTTCTGTGCATAGAGAGAGTCAAACCAGAAACGTTCAGGCTTTAGTTCATGTCAGTAGCCCTGGAAGAACTTCAAGATCAGCAACACATCCATGCAAAAGTTTCTAGCTAGATTGCAGTTAGGCTAATGCAATAACTGGCCAGGATCAATGGCCCTTTGCGCAGTGGGGAAGTTGGGAATTTTATTTTGGGGGCTCAAATTGGGGAAAAACTTTTAAAGGGTTATAATTTAAAATATTTTTTTTAAAATAATTTTAATTCCGTATATTTAGTGAAATAAATCATCCAACCCTTCAAAAAATTATAACTTCTGTCTTTGCAATCTGGCCGTGTGTAAGCTTTGTTTACTTTCAAGTCTTGAATGCATTAGCAGAGTTTAGCTCATTGACAGTGGCTACGCATGCAGGCCTACTTGAGCCTAACCCTGATCACTGATCATAACACTGGAGCTTAGTCCTGACCTCACAGCCAAACTTGGGAGCGAGGACTTTGTGCAGAGAAAGAAGCCCTGGAATATATCAGTATATCCCACCACTAAAAAATTCAAGAAAGTGCAGATAAGGAATTGCTTCTTCTCAAAATAAAAACAAAAACCCAGAAGCTTGTTCTTTAGACCAGGTCATGCACTGTTTTTAGTGCAAGCAAAAACTTGGAATTTCAACGTTAAGGCGCAAGAGAAACTTGTAGCTCTTATTTTTTTCTTGAGAAAAACAAATAAGCAGGTAGTTAATGACTGTCTGTAATTGGTTGATAGGATCCCGGAGGAACAAAACAAATTTATTAATTTGTTTCACGAATTGTTTCCATGCGTAAGAATTAACAAATTATACAGCTATGTATTAGCCGTCGTCTTGCTAGTTTCTTCCGCATGCATGATGATGTCCGCATGAAGAGCAGCTGAGTTCAAGAGCCAAGCCTTGAATAAACAGCTTTCTAGCATTCATTGTATATGATCTTCTTGGACTATTTACTGGCCGAAAACTGTGGCTAAGTCAAGGCACGCATCTTTCACAGTTTTATTGTTATATTACTGGAAATCTCCATTAAAGTTCTAGCTAAGTTTGAAAACTTAAGTTTGCCACGAGGTCTGTTTAGTCTTTTGATGTGTTTACAAGTAAAATACCGTTTTAGCATCGTTTTGTTTTTGTGGTTGGGATTACTTTTTGCCCCAATTATTGGTTTAAAGGAGTTTGGTTTGCATAATTTCTACTAAAAAATTTATCTTGGATTTTGATTTTAGAAAACCTATCATTTATAATTTAAAATTTTTTGTTTAAATCATAATCGTAAAAACTATCACAATATCAAATATATACTTAATGCTTGTTTGATATTGCAATAACTTTTTTTTTTAAGTATTTTTTAAATTACTTTTTGCCTGAAAAACATCAAATTAATGTAGATTTTAATAGCTGATTTTGATGATTTTAACATTTTAAAGTAAAAAAGTTTTTTAAAAATTTATTTTAATATACTTTTAATTAAAAAATACCCTACACCGTATTAACAAAGACACTAATTATAATTACATTCATGCATGAAAAAGATGAAAAGAAGAAAGTTTTGAACAAATTAGGGAGAATGGAATCAAAACATATCATTGTTACCAAGCTTGCAGTCCTCATTCGGTCATAAACAAGAAACAAGGCTGTCTCAAGCGGTTGACCAATTAAACATAGTTGTCTTCATATCTGGAATAATGGATCATGGGCCTATACTGTGGTGGAGGTCTTGATTGAAAAAAACCAGGTGGCTGAAGTACTGGTGGTGGTGGGTACGTTGGCTGAATATAATGTGGATATGGTAGCATAGCTGGACTTCCGTACACGGTTGGTCCATGAATTTGACTTCCATACTGTGGCCTCGCCCAACATGGTGGGAACTGTGGTCTTGAACCTCCGTAAGGCATAGCAGACATTCCTAGAGAAAACACATTGCCAGGAGCCTGCGTGTTGTTGGGCCTGAAAACTGGAGGAGCACCATGAGGCAATTTGGGTTTAGCAGCATCCTGCAATTTACTAAACAAACCCAAAAGCCAGCAAAGTTTCTCTCTCTTTTTGGTGCTAGAAACAATTGGAGGTTTGGCCCCAGTAGTACCAATATTCTGGCTTTTAGATACTTTTTCATCGTAATTTCGATCACAGTCGCATTCAGAATCGGAGTCATCGTCACAGCAAGAACAGTCTGATGAGTCTCCTTTAACAGGGTCCTTTTCGAGGGAGCAAAGCACTGCTTTTTTGCCCCACCTTGCAAATTTCTGTATAACTATTTGAGGGTCTACTGTGCCTGTAACAGCTACCAAACCTTGTTCTGTATCAATGGTGATTGCAAGCACTCCTGGCAAATGGAAAACAAAATAAAAGGAAGAAACAAGAACGAGTTTTACTAAAAACTAGTAAAAAAATGGAAACCCAGTAGCTTATTTCCTTGCAAAAAAATACATTTGGCTAAGCTGATGAGACTATCTTAGACCATGATGGCCCATAAAAACATCAAGCATGCTATTGATACTAGAGATATTACATTCATATTTATTGAAATAAAGCATGTTTCTTTACTAAAAGAAATATATGGAATGAAATGGGTGCAAAAGAGAACCAGAGAATTTCTCCAACTTTTCCTTCGCCCTCCTAGGACAGGCTGAACAACACTGAATATTCACTTTCAAATAAAACCTCTGCAAGCAAAAAATAAACCTTATCAGAGAAAACAAAAGGAAGAGGTCACAGAAGAACCTTTACAGCACAACACTTAGAGTTACCGGAGCATGGCCATGGTGAATTTTAGGGGCAAACGCATTTTTCTTTTCCATTGAAATAACTCGGTGTGATCACATATTGTGTTTGTATCAAGAAAAAATCAATCAATTACTGTCTCCATCGGAAAATGAAGAAAGCAAAATCTATATGAAATGGAGGGCTAGGGTTGTTGCATAGAGATGCTTAATTAATGTAGTATATTTGACACAATTGATAGATTGATTAGAAAATATTCAACTACCTTAAATAAAGTTCGTCAGCAACATACTTTTGGTGAGTTATCGCAAAATAAATATATATAGTATTAAATCTTATTGATTTTTTTTTTTTTATCTTTATGGTACCTTGGCCTATGTTTTTTGTTTTACCTTAATTAAGAAAACATATCTTAAGTCTATCAAAAGAAAAGAAAAAAGACACCATATTTTAAGGAGCATGTTTTTTTTTGTTTTTTTTATCTTAGAGAAAATCACATTGATTATCTTGTAGTTTAGTTCTCTTTTTTTTTTACCTCTATTTTTTTTTTAAAAAAATTATAGTTTATAGCCTAAAATTTATAAGTTGATAACACTTTATATCCTTACTCAGATACATTAAAAAATATCAATAAAAAATATTAAATTATTAACAAAATTATCATTATATTCTAATTAATGATTAAAAAGCTTTTGTAATATTATAATTACTACTTTGCCATCAAACATATAATTTTGTCATTGGCTCAGTCCAGTGACTAAGCTGCGTTGTAAACAGCAGAACGTGAATTATAATTTATTTTCTGCATGTTTACGTGCAGAAGAATAAGAAAAACAAAGAGGGAAGGGGAAGGAGAAGCTCACCTGGCACCGAGATTACGGTTGCCATCACTGGTCTAGCATTAGGACTGTGGAAGTGTTGATGGCTCACGATAGAGGCTGGAGATGTTGGTGGCTGGGTTGTTGTGGTGTAGGAAGAAGAGGAAGTTTACGCTGGAAAGGGGGAAGCTTGTGGTGGTTGTCTCTATCACCAGCAAGGAGATGGGTTTGCAAAGATGTTGGGTCGTCATCAATCACAACGTGTGGGAGGTTGTGGTGGTTGAAGAAGCCAAAGTTATGGTAGTGGATGAGACAATAAAAAGGCTAGCAATTGAAAAAAAAAATTAGGGGAGGATGATTTTTTGTCAACTTTAGACCCTGATTTCTACTTTCTCATGGCATGGAATCCACCCCTATTTATAGAGGTGGAAGAAGAAGATTTTGTCTTTATTGGTGTCAAATATTGGCCCTTGATTCGAACCGAAAGGATCTCAACCGTTAATTCAAAGTTGTCATCATAAAATGTCAGATTCTGGCAATTCAAGGCTGTTTAAGTTGGCCTCTTTGAGATAGCGCCAAGGACGTTATAGTGTCAATCGGCTAGAAAGTACCATATCAGGGTATGATCAAGTGTCAAGCCATCATGTTAGTGTATGGTTTGTCTGGTTTGGTTGAGAGATGAAGCATTAAATGATCTGAAAATGTGGCCACCCGATTAGTTTCCAAGTGAAAAACTGATGAAGAAGTTGAATAGTTTTAGACGATGTGTTGTTTGGTTTGTTTTTTTTTTTAATGTTTAGGTAAAAACTAGCATTGTTTTGGTTAAAATGCGTTGTTTCATTTAAATGAAACGGGGTCATTTTGGCTTTTAAGGTTTTAATTTAGGGATTTGAAAAAAGTTCAACTTGGTTCTTTGGCTTTTAATTTCTTTCAATAGCACCCTTAATTGACCCCAAACTTTCCATTTTATGCAATTTTATCCCTGCCAAACTTCAATATCAGCTCCAAAAACCTGTAAACCCATGCATATATACATTAGCTCATGAGCTTCCATAGTTTTGATAATAACTGGATTTCAAAAATTTAGTGGGTTTTAACCTATTAGGTATAAAATGAATGAGAAAAGAGCTCATAGGCCCATGATAGTATTAACAGAAATAATAAAAGACGTAGGCTAAACAATGTGCAAAATACTATGCACATGGACACAAAAAACTATTCATTATGACAATCAAATTACGAGTTTTTCCTTTGAAAAAAAATTAGAGTGCCTTGATTTTGAGGATGATTTGGTCTTTTTCAATGGTGAATTGATCATTAAATGATTATTAGGGGTTATTTTTTTCTTTTCAACTTTTTGAACAGTTATATTATTGATTTACCCCCACATTAAAAAAATAAGTGAATTGTGACCAAGAGTATCTCTACCTTCTGTTTTTTACAAAATAGTAAAATGACTTTTCTGCCATTAGAATAAAAAAAACAAGGCAAATGTTTAAGGGCGATTTCGTATTTTCACATCAATTTTTTTGTTAACTCTAGAATCATGAAGGGTATTTTAGATTGTTTGCTCTTAATAATTAGATTTTTATCAGAACATTATAGGAAATGCATGCACCACCTTCTGTTGGCCAAATTTATTGTTCTGCCATGATTTTGAAAACGTTGTCTCACCCTCTTTCTTCTAGTGCAGCGTGTGACAGTGTCTGATAAGTGGTTTGTCGTCAATAACAGTATTTTTCTCTTTTTTCTCTCTCCTACCCCAAAAGGTACACCTTGACCCCTTTTGTTTTTGGTATTTTAATTCCGGTTATTTTTCTTTTGATTTTTTTTGTTTATGTTCTTGACCCTTTTATAAAAGTTTTATTTGTTTTCAATTTAACCCTTCAATTACAATTTTCCATATACATCTTAGCCCTCTCTATTTTTGGTGTTTTAATTCTATTCTTTTTTTATATTTTTTTTATTTTTTTTCCTTGGCTTTTTTATAAAATTTTTGTTTGTTTTCAATTTAGTCCTTAAATGACAGTTTTTCCTATGTTATTTTTTTAAAAAATTCAATTCTTATTCTCTTAATTTTTATTTTTTCTTGGTCTTTTTGTTAAAATTTTATTGGTTTTCAATTTCACCATTCAATCAAATTTTACGGTGTATTATTTTTTTCAATTTGACTCTTATTCTTTTGATTTGTTTTCTCTTTTGTTAAAGTAATTTTTCTTTTCAATTTAATCCTTTTTTTTATTGCCCTCTAATTTACTTTTTATTTTGACTTTCATTCTCATTCTTTAGATTCCAATTTTTTTTTTTGTTTTAAATCATTTTGTGTAATTGATTATTTTCTTGGTCTCATCCTTTAATGTTTGATTTGTTGGGGATTGAGGATTAGGCTTCGTGATTTTTTTCATTTACTATGCTTCCAATTTAATAACATGGATCACATGTTGGAAAAGTTAATATGGGTCGGTATTCTATTTTTTGTTTTATTTTTTTTATTTAATCGCTTGATACTATTTTAAAATAAAATCATTATGTGGTTATCTTCAAAAAAATATTATTGGTTTGTCCTGTTACCATGACCTAGCTCACGGGTTTTGCAAACCTTTTTTGAATAAAGATTTTTTTATAATTGTTTTAGGTGTGTTTAATTTTTAAATATATTATTTTGATTTATCTATGAGGTTTATATATATATAT
>Ga0325405_1001153_pt1 | contig 26604 bp, 15 predicted proteins | sample PopdelMetagenome_21_FD_205663 | JGI IMG/M metagenome (GOLD analysis project Ga0325405, IMG submission 205663) | Populus deltoides microbial communities from Bellville, Georgia, United States - Xylem-Control-R2 | ecosystem: Host-associated > Plants > Phyllosphere > Stem > Wood/Secondary xylem...
CAGAAAGAAGTTGCAATATAAACATATTAAATAACAACATTATATTAAAAAATCATTTATAAAACAAAATAAATAATATACGGATTCAATCATTACTAAAAACAAACAAGAAGTTATAATAAAAAAAAAATTAAAATAGTACATGAATCATTTATGGGCAAACCCCATCTTTTTATTTGTGTGATTTTGTCAAGTGCCACGTATTCATCATCTAAAGAACAGTGTGGTCACTTGATATTAAAATGTACCAAGATTAATTCAATATAATTTGATTGATTTGAGGGGTTTATAGGTAATCTATTTCATTGATAAAAATATAATTTAATTTATAAAAAATTAAGATGATATTTAAAAAAAAAACATATATATATTAAAAAAATAAACATATTAGATTGACTCAAATCAACCGAATTAACCTTTCAAATCTATGACCTGGGTCATGATATAATAATTTTTTCATATAAAACGAATCAAAATAAATTATGAAACTTAATCACAATCAACACAATATTGAAAAATAAAATTAAAAAAAATATATATATATATAAAAGACAAAAAAATGATCCGATTTAACCCGAATAAACTTGTAAAACCCACGACCTAGGTTAATAGACCAAGGTAAGTCTATTAAAAGTAAATCAAAACAAATTATAAAGCATAATTTCCAATCAACTAAATGTTTAAGGAAGAAGTTAAAACAATAAAATTGAATTAAAAATGAATATAAAAACATACCCGAGTCAACCCGGTCTACTCGCCAAACCCATGAACCGGGTCATGAGACCACGATAACCTCATAGATAGTAAATCGAAAAAATAACCTAAGTCAACTCGGGTTAACCTGCTACCTAAGTTATGAGACTGGTATAACCCCATAGAATGTAAATCAAGAAAAACAAAATATGAAAATCAATTCCTAATAAACTCATTATTGAAAAATAAAATTGAAAAAAATTCAATATAAAAAAAAAGAGACAATAAAATGACATAAGCTTACCTGAGTTAACCTATAAAAGTTGTGACCCTATTAATGAGACTAGAATTACCTCATATAAAACAAGTAGAAACAAATCATGAAACTTAATTCCTAATTAATTCAATGATGAATAATAAAATGAAAAACAATACCAATTAAAAAGGAAAAAAAACTTGAATCAATTAGATTAATCAACTAAACTCGCGAAATGGTTTGTGAAATTGGAATAACTATATAGAAAGTAAATCGCAACAAATCATGAAACTCGATCTTCAATAAACTAAATATTAAAAGATGAAATTATAAAAAGAAGGATAGATTTAGAAAAACAAAAAATCCAAAAAAATAAAATATTATTGCAATGAATAATGTTATGTGAGGTGGTGCACGATAAAAGCACCACCTATTTTAGATTTTTTTTCTTAAAAAAAATATGCTTGCACTAGCATGTCAAGTGAAAGAGATGTCTACTTTACGGTCTTACCATGTTTGGCAATGTGATGCACAATGCTTTTATAAAATTACTTTTCAATTAAAAATGCATCAAAATAATATGTTTTTCATATATTTTTTAATTATTTTTAACATAAGCATATCTAAACTATAAAAAAGTACCTAAAAATCATTAATTTAATAATTTTTAGTCCAAAAATAGATTGAAAAGCGAGTTGAACTGCATTTCCAAATAGAACCTTAAACTAATATTTATTATAGAATGTATATATATAGAAAATATTATAGGCACTACTTTAGTGTTGTAATCTCTACTTTTACTATTGTATATTGCCCTACACATATAAATAGAAAATGACTGGCTAATTAATAAGTTAAGCCTCCTACTCATTCTCAACTTGGTATCATAGCCTTGTAACATCAGAACTCCTTTCTCCCTCTCCCAAATGAACTCTGTTGCTGTTACTACCAACTTCTCCCTTCACCAAACCGGCATTGCAGCCTCGTTGGTTGGCAACTCACGGGCTGCTGCCTGTGGTGCCTTCCTACAGCAGCAACCTCATTTACTTGCAGAGCAGAACAATGATTCTTCCTCTCATATTTCTATCGTTCCTCTTCATATTATAAGGACATCAACTCTAGCTATAGTTGCTTTGTCCAACACTCAGCAAGTTGTTTCGTTAAAACTTATAAACACAAATTATCTCATTGGCAAATGCAAATGAAGCCATATCTTCTTGGTCAAGGTGCTTCCACTTTATTGATGGCTTAGTGTCGTGTCCTCCCTCTCATGTTTTTGACAATCCTGCTAGTTCTTCTTCGGCAATTAACCTCTCTTTTCTTCATTGGAATCAACAAGATCAACTTATTTTAAACGTGTTACTCTCATCTCTCTCCATGGATGTATTGCACCTTGTGGTAGATTGTCATACCTCGCATTGTGTTTGGAACACTCTTGAGAAAGCTCTCACCTGTCTATCTAATTCTAGTATCATGCAACTTCATGGGTCCTTTCAAGATCTTCGACAAGGTGATGCTTTGGTTGCTATGTACATGCAGCAAGCAAAATCGCTATTTAATGAATTGGCTACTACTGACCGACCCATCTCTCTTAAAGGCTTCAACCTCTATGTGTTTAATGGCCTTCGTGATGAGTTTAAAGACTTGGTAACCAATCTTATAACCAAGGTAGAACCACTGTCATATGTCGACCTTCACAACCATCTCCTTACTAATGAGTTTCTGAACAAGACCTCATTCAATCTATGGATACAAACTCACCTCTGCTGCCTCAGCCACCTTTGTTGCCCACGCCCTCTGCTCATCTTCCCATATCTTAGCACAACCCCAATTTCAGCTGTAACAGGGGGTCGTTATCGTGGCAACTGATGTACCAACAACAACCAACACAACCACCAAAATAAGTCTGACTTTTATGGCTTACATTTCTCAGATACAAATACGTTTGGTATATTTTGGGTGTCTTTGTTTCTTTTTTTTTTTTACGTCCATATCATGCTCATAAGTTGAATTTTCATTCATCTTCATGTGTGTTCTGAGGATATAGTTCCTCTCACCTTGGTTATCGATGTTTTGATTTAGCATCTCAACATATTTATATCTCCCATCATGTTTGTTTTCATGGAGATGTGTTTTCTTTTGCAAATTCTGAATAGATAGCATAACAACCAATCACCTCTTCACAACCTACACACCTACCAACCTGGAATCCTCCCTCAATTTTTCACTCAATTGCCTTACCAAACTAGCAGCTCTGTCCCTACCACCTGCTGAACCCTTTCAGACCCACCACTTGCCCAGCATATCTACCACCATCCTATCGCCATCTAACCTTGCCACTTAATCATCATCTGCTTATTTTTCTAATGATTATTATGCAGGAACAAGTTCTTCTTCTTCAAAGTTGTATGCTTCCAGGTCTGTTACTGCGGAGAAGACTAGTTCTACTACAGGTTATCCAAACTCTGTTGCTCCGAGCTCCGGCCCTTCAACAGGTTCTCCAGCTGATCTGCAACTCTGTGTTGATCTCTCTTTTTATCCTCTCTGACATCTCATAGGTTCAGGTTCTTCTCCCCCTCGACTTGCAGCTCATCAGCACCCCATGGCCCTTCATCCTCGACGACCAAAAACCGTCTTGTTAACAACATTTGTTGCCACCTCTGCTACTTTAATTTATCAGGTATTGTCTCACCCTAACTATAAACTCATTGTATTTTCTGTTGCTGACAGATATGAGGCTTGGCATGATGCTATACACGAGGAAATTCAGGTTTTGCGCTCTAACGATACTTGGTCCTTGGTTCCTTTCCATCCTTCGATAAATGTTGTTTGTAATTAATGGGAGTACATGATAAAACGTTGTGTTGATGGCATCATTGATAGGTATAAGACGCGCTTGATTGCTAGAGGTTTTATTCAGCAAGAAAGCGTTGATTACTCTGAAACTTTCAATTTTGTTATTAAGCAGGCGACTGTCAGATTAGTCTTTTTTATTGTGGTTTCGCGTGATTGGAATATTTATCAATTTGATATCCATAATGCCTTCCTCAATGATGTTCTTGATGAAGAGGTCTACATGAAACAACCTTTAGGTTTTGTTGATTTTGCCATTCCCTCTCATGTGTGCCTGTTGCATAAGTCTCTATATGGTTTAAAATAGGCCTTGCGGGCTTGGTACACTTGTCTGAGTGATTTTCTACTCTATATTGGCTTTCACACTTCCAAGGTTGACACCCTCTTATTTATCTTATTTGTTGGTGCTGATATCTTTTATCTCTTGGTTTATATTGATGATATTTTGCTTACAAGTAGCAACTCTACTATGCTTCACCATTTAATACAGTTACTGAGCTTAGAGTTTAAGCTTCGTGACTTAGGCATCGTTCATTATTTTTTAGGCACTGAGGTTTAATCTATCAGTATGGGTTTGATATTATGACAGCATAAGTATACACTTGACATCCTTACTCGGGCTGATATGATCTCTTGCAAACCTATTGATACTCCTATCTCTACCTCTAAAATTATCATAAGTATGCACATCCGGTTGTTGTATTTAAAAATAGAATCTATCATGGTTGATTGGAGTCTAAACTTCATGATTTTGGGTTTAACCATGATAAATGTCTCATCTAAACGCTGTTAATTACATATCAAAATATTAGAAAAATTCTAACCAAGAAAAGGTTAAAGTTTTACACCTTTATCTAGTAAGAGTATAATAGATAGGTTGTTCACGCTACGTTATAGATCTGGTTAAATTTTTCCTAACATAAAAAAAAGATACCTAGATGATGATAATATATTATAAGGAGTAAGAGAAATCTAGGACCCTAGTCATTGATTCAAATGAGTTCAATAAGCTTGATTAATTTAATAATATGATTACAAATGCAAGCCAATAACAATAAAAATATATAAAAAAATGACAATGACTAATTAAAAAAGCAAACGCTTGCTAAAATTATGAAAAAATACCCTCTAAATATTTTTGAAAGTTCTCAATGATCTTATTCGATAACATAGAAAAAATGAATAAGAACATGATAACCTACCTCATAAAAAGAAAAATAAAAACGTTTGAAGCTTAATTATTAGCAATTCAAATGTTAAAGGACAAACCAAAAAAAAAAAAAACAAAAGGGTAAAAAAAACCCAACTCAAGTCAGGATGTCATATTCACAACTCTGTCACGAGAGCAGGATAAACATTTACAAAAGAGATTGAATAAAACAATAGAGGTTAATTTTCAAGCAAACTAAATGATGAAAGACAAAATTAGGAAAAAATAATTAAAAAAACCCTCCATGTTAACCCTGATTAATTTGACTAACATGCGATCCAGGACATGAGATCAAGATAACCCCATAGAAAGGAAAGCACGAAGAATCATAAAGTTCAAGGTCTAATAATCTAGTGTCGAAGAATGAAATTAAAAAAAATCAATTTTAAAAAAGACTTAAAAAAATTGAAGTCAAATCAGGCTAATCTTAAAAACATGTGACTCGAGTCATGAGACCAGAATTACCTCATAGAAAAAAACATGAAAAAATCATGAAGTAAAATTCTAAATCATACAAATGTTGAATGACAAAAATGATAAAAATTATAATAATTAAAAGAATGAGGACCAAATTGGATACAAAAGATAAATGAAATCAAATGTCGAGGGACGAGAGTGAAAATTAAAATCAACTTTAAAAAGCATTGAAAACAAAACAAATAGTAATGAAAAGAATGAGGACTAAAATTTATACAAATACAAACTACATGACACATTTAATATTTTGAAGGGCATGCACGAAGCCTGATGTGATGAAAGAGAAAATGAGGAGAAGAAATATAGTCACTCGGAGCCACACCATCGTTCTTCCACTGACACACATCCCATAACTGGGAAGAGCTCGATACATCTCTCTCAATGCCATTGTGGAAGCTAGCATTTGGTCATCGAGTGACGCTGCATGCATTACCCGAAAAGCACAAGGATTGCATGCACCAACCATTTTTTATTTTTAAAATAATATTTTTTATTTATTAAAATATGAAATTTCTCTTCATTCAACTTGATTATAACTAAAAAACATAAAATCCCCTAGATGCATGTTCATTTTTTTAAGGGTAATTTAGTCATTGTATTATGCTTTAAAAATTGAAATTCAAAACACTTTATAGACACCAGTTAATTAAATTTTATTTTTAAAAGTAATGTAATCATTATACTGTGCTTTAAAAATATAAAAAGATCAAGCTATCCCTAATCAATATAGTAATGACCAATAAACCTTACAAAATAAATTGTATTACCTCTAATAATCAAGCCAATAATTTTTATTAAGGAGGACAAAATGATCATTATATTGTTGAAATCCAATGCTCCTTTTTTTTTTTTTTTTTCTTAATGATCATTTGTTATTTATCTCACTTGATAATTATCATCATGTACGAGTACATGCAGTAACTAATTCATTGGTAAAAAATGAATTGTAATTATGTACCCACTAGCTAAAATAGTTACAAAAATTACAGAATGCATGCCTTTCTAGAAAGAAACACAGTGGTGATTCTTCGAATTGAAATGGAAAAAATAATGGCGACGAGTCTTTTGTGAATGCCCAAGTTTTATATATTTGATAAAGGCAGCTTGTGTTATTTATCCATGAGCTATTATTAGTAAAAAGGGCGTGGAGATAGGGAAGCACACAGTGGAAGTTTCATGAATGAATCAGGTGGATGAGTTAATGTAAGTAAAGGAAATGAAAGATGAAGCTGGTGTAGGTGTTCCTCAGAATAGGGACAGATAAGAAGTGATCTCATAAGGGTTAGAAGAAGATGTCTGTGTAAAGTGGAAAGAAAATGGCCACTTACATAAACATGGTGAGTGGGGGATGAGACAAGTCAGTAATATGTATGAGTAGGAATTCCACCGGCTTCAAAGTGGAACTCAATTATGTAATTAGTGCAAAGAACGAAACCAGTGTACATGGGAACTCCAAGAAATAGGCAGAGCAAAGTTGAACTTGTGCTTCCTACCACTAAGCATAATAATAATTGTAAGAAACATAAATAAAGTGATATTAGGCAAGCCATATTTGACTAATCTCTCTCTTTTCTCTTTGGTAGGCTTGACTGACTAGCTAATACTTTCATGCTTCTTGCATGTGCTGCAAGATTAGCTCTTTAAGACAACATAAACATATTTTCAAACCATCTTAAATTTAGGATAATCCTATATACTTCCTATAAATTCAGGATAATCCTTAAATTCAGGCATATAATACCTTCTATTTCATTTAGAGATAAAATAGATACATAGAAAAACAAATAGAAATGTATTTTGTTAAAAAGATAAAAACAAAACATATTTATAGAATAATTTTGGAACGAAAAAATTACATATTTTCTAATAGCTATAAAAAGATGAGAACAATAATTACCAATGCATTACTAAATAGTAATGAGTTATTTTTGTCGGTTTTGACATATTTGGCAAGGGACACACACACACACACACACACACACACATAGTGGAAGCAAACCCATAATAAATTTCCAAATTTGGAGAAGCAAATGTACCCACGGCTTTTATAGGTGTCAATTGATAAAAATGACGCCCATCTTCATGAAAAATAAGTAAAGACGCACTAAGGTGTTTTTCTTGCCGCACAATCACCAAAAAGTGGTTCATGTATGCGCCGACCTCTCAAGCGATTCAATCATAAACTCCATAGTTGCTAACGTTATCTCTTCGTTCATAAATCATCCTTCAACTTCTTATCTCTAACAATTTAAGGTAAGGATTATTTTGGTATGCTAATGGCACCAAACCAACCATGCCTATCACCTATGCTTATAGGTTCCAGTGACGAAAATATGGCCCATCGATCATGCCTGATTTAACATGATCAGATAAATGAAAGTACCACCATGATTGCTTCTCTCTCAATGAAAGTCCTGCCTATTAGTAATTGATTGCTTGACATAATCTTTGTATTGGATGGTGATGTCAAGGCAGTTTCTATGGAAAAAAGAAGAAGAAGATTATGTCTCTCCATGTGACTATTCAGGAGCTTCGACAAGACTTAACTAGCTCAGGTTCCACTTAACTCCATCAAAATAGTGTCGTGGCGATGACTACGATCTCAAACAAATTCCAATATATATATCACGCAAGGTATAGGATGATAAAAATTATGATTCTCAAGCCTTAAAATTATTGATATTTTTTAAAATATTTATAATTTAATAAATAAATAAAAACATACCACACCAACTATTTATATAAAAGTAAAAACAAACATAACCATAAGAATCCAAAACTAAATAGAAAAAGTAATTAAAATTAAAAATTAACTAGAAAAATAATTAAAATAACAAAAATAATATTTTCAAGGTTTGATATGAAAGCCGTTCAAACATCGGCTGGTTAAAACAACTGACATTTCTGCAAAACTAGGCTTGTAAAATCTCCTAATTAAATAGCGATCCAACATTCAAATTAAAAATTATAGATCTTTTGGTTAGACTATGTTTTTGACGTGTTCAAGCTTTTTTACGGGTTTTACCTTGTTTATTTGATCCATAAAGATAATTGTAACACATTCCATGTTAATATGAGTTTAAAAGAATCACAAGAGAGTTCAAAGATTTTGTAACAACATTTCTTGTAAAACTAATCTCGTTTTCTTTTCAGAGTTGCATAACTTATTGCTATTACTTTATTAAGGTCTCCCTTAACAAAACAATAAACTAGAGATAAATGAGAGATATAGAAGAAAAAGAGATATAGATTGATAAGAACTAGAGAGAATAGAAAGAATATGTAGTAACTATAAATCTGAACTTTTTTATTGCCTGAACTATTACCCCTTGTTTACCATGTATATATACAGGATTTTATTCTTATACTAACTATAACTATATTCAAGTCTACTGACTCTAAATACTTCCTTAACTAACTTAATTACATTTTTAACTAATCATCACTTTCATCCATCAAAATTCCCACCAAACTAACTGTAAATCTTTCAATGTTGTTGCTTTTTGTTGCTCTCCTTCCAGCCTTTATCGTGTCATCTAGTTTATAACAATACTCCTCTTTTCAATAGATTCTTGTTCCTAGTAATCTATGAAAAATCTAGAAATTTTTTATGAAGAGCTTTTTAAAAATGGTAAAAAGTCTTTGGTGATGGTTGACCTGATTGTTAATATATGCTACACATGAGAGAGCAATTCTTAAACTGAATAGGCTCCTTTTGGACATGGCATCATTTAATTCATCTCGCCACTTGGCTTGTTCAAATGTTTATATTAGTGTTGCTAGCTTGAGGATCTTGAGCATTGACTTGATATCTTCCCTGAGCCTATTGATAAAACTGAAAACATAATAGGATTTAGGCAATGAAGGGTTTAAGGAATTCACTAGGGACTTAAGCTCCTTAAACCTCTTAACATATTCTTCCAAGCCTATATCTTACAAAAGCTTGTTAAATTCTTCCACAACATCTTCTTTATTGCTAAATCTTCAACAGATGTCCTTAGAAAATTCATCCTTCATACCAAATCTTGACTTTTCCTTCCATATATAATAAGGTTATCTCTACCTATTGATGTACTAGTAAAGTTCATTTTAAAGAACTTCTAACACTTCCTTACCTGATCCCTTGGAATATTTCCCCTAAAAAGTTGGTAAGTCAATTCTTGGTAAGGCTACATTGTATCACATTTTCTAAACTTCTTGATTTCTTCTAACATCTTCACGATCACAACCTCTAGGAGTGGGAATCACTCTATTAGAATTGGAGTTATTTACTTCTTCCTTCTTGGTTGTTTCTTGACTTCCTCTAATATCTATAAGATTACAACTTCTAAGAGTGGGAATCACTCTATTAGAATTAAAGTTATTTACTCCTTCATTCTCAACTATTTGATTAGCCATGAAAGATTTCAATGTAACCATTAATGATTCTATTTACAGATTGGTTTGCTTCTGGTTTTTAACAATAGTTTTTTTGTTAAGCTCTTTATGAATGCCTTGCATTTGCTCTTCCATCCTTTTGCAGTGTTCCTCTAAGTTTTTGTTTTGTCAATCTCCATCATTGTTGATTATTGAGAATATATGAGCTCTAATGGTCTTGGATCTAGTTATGATATCAATTGTCAAAATCTCCCTTAACAAAACAAGAAACTAGAGAGAAATGAAAGATATAAAAGAAAATGAGATATAGATTAAAAAGAACTAAAGAGAATAGAGAGAATATTCAGTAACTATAAATCTAAACTTTCTTATTGCCTGAACTATTACCCCTTGGTTACCATGCATATATACAAGCTTTTATTCTTCTATTAAATGTAACTATATTCAAGCTTAATGACTCTAACTACTTCCTTAACTAACTAAACTACTTTTCTAATTGACTAACTACTAATAGTAACTTCTAGCTAACAAAATTCCTGTCAAACTAATTGTAAATCTTTCAATTTTATTGTTGCTTTATTTTGCTCTTTTTTTAGCCTTCATCATGTCCTCTAGTTCATATTATAATTAAATTTATACTTAAAGACCCAACCAAAGCCTCAGTTTACAAACTGACATGTAGCCAAGTGCTAATACGAGTCAGTGATGAATTTTTTTTTTCTAACTGAACCCTGAACAACAATAAAAACTAAAGGATAGAAGAGGAAGAAGGACATAAGGCAATAGTTATGAGACTAACCAAAATTAAAATAATGATAGAAATCAGAGGAATATTTTTTCTCTATAAAAACATGAATAATTGCTAATTGTGTAACTCATGGACTCATATTGAACATATATGCTTATAACAATATAGTCATTATTTTTCTTGTTTCATGGCATCTTGACGTAGCTACATTTCACCATATTACTCTAGAAATTACCAATCTTAAACACTTGGATACTTACTAGTTAAGACCCTCAGAATTTGTTTGTTGACAGCAATAAGGGAATTCAAATTGAAAGCATTGCTGTTACACGATTACACGCACCATTATGTTCGTTTGAACTTTAAAATATCTTACATGTTCTAGAAATTATTAAACTATAAATTTTAGGGGGCAAAACTTGTTCATGAAAATTACAGAAACCTAATTTTTTACCCTTGATTTTTCTATATTTCAAATAAAAAATATAAAAATTCAAAAAATGTGTTTTTCAGTAAATTTAGTCAATTTTAATCATTTTGGTTGTTTTTTCATTTTTATGAAGTTTTTATGGTTAGAAATAATCATAATGATACGCATACATACATACGTACATACGTGTATGTGTGTGTGTTTGTACGAAAATAAAAAAGTACACAAAAAAATTAGCTGGGGTTGAAATCAAACTAATAATTGAGTACAATAGGTCAAAAATGAGTTTGAGAAATTTTAATATGTAATTAAGGTTTGAATTGAAAAAGAAATTAAAAAAAAGTGCTTGACTTGATTTAATTTGGCAACATGAAAAGGTAAAAATATGTTTCTCTAGTATGTTAGCCACAATTATGATGTGAAGAATCAATTTTTACCTTCTTGAATCCATCCAAAATTAAAAAAAAAACATACTCTCAACCAACATTTTCAACACCTTAAATATAGCCTTTTCATATTTGTTAAAAATCTAGCTTTTGATTCTCTCCTCACAAATCAATGGAAAAGATATTAATCACATCACATGAGCTAAAATCTAGCTCAAGTTCATTAAATCAATTTTTAAAAATCAAGGAATTGATAATTATTATATAGAGAAATTCGAAGCTAAAACACTATCCTATAAAAGCTACCATTAGACATATGACCAAGGTAGAACCACCTTTTACTTGACAAAAACCCATCTATTACCTTTTCTCACATAGATTGTCTAAGCCCTCATCTTCTTTCCTAAATTAAACTAAACAAAACCCTTCCTCGTTCACTATAGCATCCTTACCCATTATGTAAATAACCAGCCATATAAATGATCCTTTCCCTTAAAAATAACCAAGTCCCTTTATACTCTAGAGGAACCCAGTAGCCTTTTAGACAACAATTTCTCTCGTTCATTTTTTTTTTCTTTCCGGCTTTTTTCTTCTCCACTTAGCCTCACAATCTCTCTCATCCTATTCCCCTCTCAACTGTGAGTTATTGTAATCTAAACATCATCAACCATGCTAGAAACCCTAAAAATATCGATCGTTCATCTTCATTTTCCACACTACCATAATAGCACCACACACAGTGCCTCTCCCTTATAAGTCCTTAACCGATGGTTACACGCTGCCACCATCATAGACCCAAGACAACAACCATCTTCCATACAATGCCAATAACATCCTCATCTCTTCTTAATTGAGACCCATCTCATTCTTTATCTCTTCATATGGAATAAAACAATCCATCACCACTACCCGATTAACTACCATAGTCTAACCACATCACCAAACGACAATCAATAGACAATAAAGAGAGATGGAAAGGAATAAACTAGTAGAGAGAGAATCGAGAAGAAGAAGAAGAAATGAGGAAATAAAACCAAAAATTTACTTGTGTGGATTTTCTTATTGTATCTAATAGTGATACTTACCACTGATATAGGAAAAAAAGAAGAGGATAAGCCATTTTTTATCCACCAGGTTTTGACTTTTCGACAATGATGTCATGTGGTTCCATATGTTGACAATGGTGGTGGCACATGGCAACCACTTGTTGCCATGTTTTCCTTTAATTCCAATAGTTATTCCACCTTGTTCTGACCATTCTTTAGCCTCTTCCAGAAGGCCTACTTTGAATTTTGGAAAATATTTTTATGTTTCTGTGGTGATCATTGTTTGATTATATGATGAAATTATGAAAGTGTGAGAATATTGTGTAATTAGGTTAGTAAAATGATCATTATTAAAAAAAAAAAAAGGTTAGTAAAGTGATGTTATGTTTATGGGGGTTATGAGTAGTGAAATGACATTCTGTGTGTGGGTGAATAATTTTTGTAGTATGTGTTAGATAAACTAATAAATAAAAAAATAATGCCGAAAAAAAGTGATCATCTTATTTTATCTTTTCTTTTAATTCGCATTATGGCTAAGTCCTTCTAAAAAATTATTTTTTCATTGTAAAAAAAAAGCATTTGTCTTTCTAGTTTTTTTGTTTACAAAAACAAAAAAGAAAAAGAAAGGATTAAAAATATTTTTTACATTTTACCATTTGATAAAAAAAATTACTTTTTTAGCATTTTCATAAATACAAATTTAAAAAATACAAAAAGAATATTTTGCATGCATTTTGGACTTTATAACATGTTTGTTGTTACTCAATTTTGGACCCCACGTGTTGGAGACGGTGTATACCTCTTTTGAACAGAGTGTAGGAGTTTAGCTCATATTCGCCAGAAGATTGATAAAAGCACAGAAAGAAATATTTTGTTTTTTTGAAACCTTGTTTGAGCTGTTTTCTGCTCTTTTTAACCTTCCCTTTTACTACCAAAATCATCAGGTTCTCTTAGGTTGATCAGGAGTCTTCATAATGCTAAATTTGTTCTTTTCTTATCTGGTCTTTAAGGTTGAATAAATCCCTCAGAATTTGCACTAAAAAATGGTTCTGCTGCTGTCGTAATTTTTTGTTCCAACTTAGGCTCTGATTCTGACCTAGTTTCGTACGATATCTGACCATCCTAGGTATATTCTATAACTCATTACATGTTGAAAAATTGACGTACACCTTTATTAGGTCCTAGGGATCATTGTTCTTAGAGCAAATTCTCAGTCAGATTTGGATGCTCAGTATTGTCAGATCAAGAACCTTTTTGACCAACTAGATTACTACCAGTTTCTGTTATGTAAAAAGATTTTATCTCACTTCGACTCCTTCATCAAAGTTGTAGTCCTAGACGTGTAAATGAATTTGGGCTTTCAAATCACTTGATTTCGATATCAGAGGCCTAAGATGTTCCCGTTTGAATATCTAACGTGAAGGCAGAGAATTCTGCCGCGAGAAGGATATTGAACCGAGTCTGCACTAAAGAAACTCTATTTTTGGCCTAGTTTTTGTGATTTTCATTCTTAATTCATACTCTCAGTCATATCAGGATTCTCGGCATTCGTCAGTTTTTGAGTTAGACCTGGAGATTCCTTTTGACCAACTAGATTACTGCCAGTTTCTATTCTGTAAAATGATTTTTTCTCACTTCGACTTCTTCATCAAAGTTTTAGTCCTACACGCGTAGATGAATTTGGGCTTTTGAATCACTTGATTTCGATATCAGAAGCTCAACATATTCCCATTTGAATATCTAACGTGAGGGTAGAAAATTCTGCCGCGGGAAGGATATAGCCCAAGTTCGCGGGGCTGATTCGAAGGATTTTTTTGGACCAAAGACTAAATCGAAAATTGTTAAAATGAGGGATTGAATTGAAGAAGGATATTGAAAGTTGGAGAGGGGGCTGAATCATCATAAATGACAGGATTTTTTCCACACCGAATAAGGAAAATGAGACTTTGCAGCTGCACCCTCCATCTGATTTCTTTCCTTTTTTTCGCTGCAAATTTCCTGCTGGTTTCCATGTTTGTCTTGCTGATTGGAGAGCTTGAGACCACGTTTTTATTGACTCATTTCAAAGGGAGCAGCTGGCCCTATGGAAGGAAAGAAGCCACACCATCCTCTAACTAGGAAAGAAATCAGTGCTGATCACAAAATCAGAATCAAACATTCTGGTTTCCTATTTCTGCTCACCCGAGAATACACCCTAGAGTTAATGTAATATTTGTTTCCTAAGTAAAGCCCTGTATAGGCTATATAGAAGCCTCGGCTGCTGACCTAAAGTGAGGGGGGAAAACGCACAAAGAAAGAGCATAAAAGGGGGCAGAAAGAGAGTAGAAAAGGAGAAAAAAAGAGAGCAGAAAAATAGAAAAGAGAGGCCAGAAAAATAAGAGAAAAACAGAGAGAAAAGAGAAGAGAAGGAAACAGCAAAAGAAAGAGAAGGAAAACGCAAGAGAGGCAGGAGACGGGGAAACCAGTCATTTACCAGCACATAGCTGAAATATTTCGTCCGTTTCAGCATCTCTATTTTCGTCTGTCATTTACCAGCAGCCAAGGAGGCACGCGTGAGCTGTGTCTTTCGGCCTTGGGTTTTATTTTCTGCAAACAGGAGCTGCAGTTTGAAGGAACACGCAAGAGAGGCAGGCGACGGTATTCAAGGAAGCACGCGTGAGCTGTGATATTTTTGGTCCCTGGTTTCATTTTCTGCAAACAGGAACTGCAGGTATAAGCCCCAATCTCTCCTCCTTTGTTATTTTTACACGACCAGGTGCAGCAACTGCAGTGCCATCTCCTTCGCCTGTTTCAGCGCCAGGTAAGTCCATGCATTCTCTTTGCTTTGCATTTTAATTATATGTTACTGTGCAATCTTTTGTGGTTACTGTTCAAGTGAATTATAATTCACTTGGACAGTTTGTCTAAACTTTGTGTCGTGCCGGGTCCCTTGCTGAGGCACGTGACCCGGCCGGACCTAATTCTTTTTTTGTTTTGAATAAAATAAAAAAAAAAAGAGAAAGAGATTTATTTTCTGGAATATTTATTTTAAAGTATGATTTTTTTTTATGTTGTAAAAAAATATATACCAATCTCGTATTTAGAATACCCGGTTTTCGACGCAACTGCGGCAAATATACATATATATCAAAATTTGTTTTCTTGTGTGTTGCATACGGCTAATACCCTAACATGTTTTGAACGCTCTTTTTTTATATACAAAAAGTATTGAAAGTTTTGAAAATGTGTTTTCGCATGGATTTCTTAAACATAAAAAAATTGTTTTCTTGCATTTCTGGATTTTACAACATGTTTGTAAAACTCCAAAGGGTATTGGCCAATATTCCAAAAAAATATAAAAATCTTATTTTGGGGGAAATTCATCTATTATTCACCGCTAATGTTTGGATAAAGAAATCCTTAAAGGACGAATATCCAAAATATTATTGGGAATAATTTGTTATTATTCACTGTTAATATTTGGATAAAGAAACCCGAAGTGGGAAATATCCAAAATAATTTTCTAGGGATAATAAGTCATCACACATCCTTGAAAGAAGCCTTGATTATAATCGAGGACATTTCATTTTTTTTTACTCTACGGTTTACGAGCTGTGAGAGTATAAAACACTAAGGCAAAAATAGGCTTTTAAAGCGCCCTAGATTTCTAATTTTTTTGTCCCTCCTCCTTGCGATTTACGAGTTGCAAACTCTTGAAATACTAAGGGAAAAATGAGCTTTTAAAGCACATGGAATCTCCTTGGATTTCTATCTTAATAAATTTAGTTTGAATCAAACCTAGGAAAACTTATGGGATTAGAAAACACCAACACCATAGCAATTATAAAGCAAACCAAACACCAAGCAGCTTACCTTAGGTAGGGCGTACTAGGGGTGCTAATACCTTTCCTTTACACAGTCAGTCCCTTACCTTAAAATCTCTGAAAGACCAGTTAGGTTTCCTAGTGACCATAATACTAGGTGGCGACTCCTTTACACAAAAAAAGACCCCGAAATCAATCGAGGGTTCGCCGCTCCGCCGCGCTCCGCCGCGAGGGTGCGACAATGTTTATGAGGCCTATTAGGACTTGGCCTAAATTAAAAGATCAATTGGGCTAATATACTTCAAATCTCAAAACCTTAACCTTAGTTTTCTCAAAACAATAAAAAAAAGAAACATATTTTGTTATGTACTTTTGATATTTCAAATAAATGAACTCATAATGAGCCATTACCTTAAATATTAAGAGAAATAACTCATTCCTTATATTTTAAAATAATAAGAGTTTTCAATTTAATATTTAATGATACTAGAGTCAGAAATAGTGAGGTACCATGGGTTACGTAAACCTCATTGAGGCTCCTTCCATGGTTTTTACTTTGGGTTTGGGATGGGTTCTATGAACCTAACATAGGCCTAGGTACAAATAAAGATGCAATTATAAAACAAATAAAGTTTGATTAACTATAAATAAACGACAAAGCTTTCTAAAAGATGCAATTAAGCTGAATATAAAATATTTATGCATGTAAATTAATCTAAAAATAGAAATTATCATTAACATATCACTATAATATTTCCCATGGGCTCAGATTATAAAACACAAGAAATTTAAATTATTTATGATGGAACCAACATATTATATACAAAAATCTTTTCTAGGTTTTAATTTGATGTAAATTGGTCTAGTTCTTAATCCAAGTTTATGGGTTTCTTCTTCTTGTTCATCATGTTTTTGGAAGAGTTCAAGCAAAAAATCTCTTTTTATCTTCATTCTTTTGTTTTTTGGTTTTGAGTCATGTTTGTGGACTTGAACCTTTGGGCTAGGAAGCCCAGCCATATGGCTCGGTTGAGTTCATTTATGATAAAGCAATATTTGGTTGACTTAAAGTTCTCAAAGCAAAAAACATCATATTTTGTTCTTAAAGTGTGTTTGTCAAACATGGCTTTAAGACATATTTTAAAACCTCTGATTTTTAGTTAATGGCGTGTTTGACAAACAAATATTTTTATTTTTTGTGATTTTGCCAAATAGGTCCCAAATAATTTCCAAAAATCCAAAAACAATTCAGGGACCATTTTAAAATTATTTTTAGGTCCCTCATATATTTTTTCAATAATTTTATTTAATATTTAGGCTATAAACTTACATTGTAAAATACTGACCAAATATTAAATATACCCTTTTTTTTAATTTCAAAAAAATACAAAAACAAATTCCTTATTTGAAAAAAAAAACATGTTTTTATATGTGAGCATATTGCCAAATTCTAAAATTTTCATGCATATTTTATATAAAAAAAATTATATTTTATCATACTTGGAAAAATACGAAAAAAAATCAATTAATAAATGTCATATTAGGCTTGTGATTATTCATTACGACTTGGCTAAAATTTCAAAAATACCATAAAAATCGTTATGTTTATTTACTTTTCATGATGTTTATTTTATATAATTTTTTTAGGTTTTAGAATGGTTAGGTTTTTAGTTAATAAGATAAAGACATTTTTATTAAGAATGACTTTTCTTAAATCTTAGACAAACTAATGAATAGAAACATGATCTCAGAAAAAACAATCAATCAATAATGCAGCTTACTATATGTAGAGCGCACTAGAGGTGATGCATCTTTTTATGCACAATTAGTCTCCTTACCTAAATTCTCTCAAACTATTGGTTTTCTAGTGACCATAATTCTAAGTGACGATTCTTGAACCCTATTAACCATACTTTTATGATTAATTCCCAACACATCTAAAACCCCCTCGATCCAGGATCCATATCCACCATCCCACATTATGCACACCACGATAAAGTATATGAAATCCTTGGTGATATGATTTAAGCAAGATTAGAATCAGATTTTGGCATAAAATTTTCTATCATCCAATTTTACGCTATTAAGCGTAACTCTCAATCAAACTGTTGGATCGAGTTGAAACTTTTTCAATAAATTATAGAGGTATTTTTCTATGTTAGGGTAACATTTTAGATGAATCGGAGTTCATGAAAGCCTTGTGATATAGGTCAAAATAGACTGTATGGATTTTGTTGTTTACTTCCTTTTGACTCGTGAACTTTCTATTTGCCAAGTATCCTTTTACACATCATTAATGAGGGATAAATATCTATTACATCATTAATAAGGGATAAATATCTATGACCGTAACTTTTTATATTAAAGGTTATGATAAAAACAAATGGAGTCTTGTGAAAAGAGGGCTTGGAAAGATCATCAGTTTTACATCATATGGTGCTTGGCAAGATGTGCAGCCCAAGGATGTTAAGTATGGTGAATTGACAAACTCATATGTACTTTGGCTCAGCGCGTAGCCTAACCTAGAGATATTGGGTTTGGTAAATTGCTGGACCTATATGTACTTGGGCTCAATTACGAGCTGAGCCTAGAAATGTTGGGTTTAATGGATTTCCAGACCTACATGTACATAGGCTCAACTTTTAGGTAAGTCTAGGGATGTTGGGTCTGATAGATTACCAAACTTATATGTACGTATGCTCAACACGTAACTGAGCTTATGGATGTTGAGTCTGACAGATTACCAGACCCATATGTATTTGGGTTTAGCGCGTAAATGAGCCTAGGTATGTTAGGTCTTCACCTTTCTTTTAGTCCTTTTTTTAACAAGGATTTTAGGCAAAAATAACATGTATAAAATACATTGATCCATCAATACCTCCCTAAATCTTTACGTATTTATTATGCAACGAAAGTCTTTTTACCTAATAGTTATATGTCCTATTAATAAGAGACTTTTAACCTTCTTGTAAGATTTGTCTTTGTAGAACTGTTAGGATTATTTATGGCCATGTTTCTTGTCTTTATTTAAAGCAGATCATCATGTGGCCTATATTTTAAAAAGAGGTGTTTATTGGGAAACAAAACAGTAATATGCATTCAATACAGTAATTAAATGGTTTTATGGAGATCTGAGATGACATGAAAAGTCATTCATCCAATGGTGAAAATAAAAAAATGTTTCCCTTATACCAAAGCATTCTTTCTTTTATGATTTCTTTTACTTTATATATATTCTGAAAAACTACTTTGTTGAAAATACTTGAACTAGTTTTACTTTAGTCCAAGAAGAAACCTTTGTTCTATTTATTTTTCATCGAAAGTTTCTTTTTGCATTTTATACTTTAAAAAGAAAAATGGATCCCAAAAGACTTAGATATGTCTCTATAAAAAAAAAAAGATGTCATCATCTCTAAAAGGGGTTCAAGTTTCAATTAGAGACTAGAAAAAGCAGCAAGAGATAGGGATCCATCAGACTATACCCTAAAATTAGAGAAGATGGAGCCCCAGCACCCACCCTAGGCATGGTAGAGAGTAGTTTTTCTAGAAGGAGAAATCTTTATCCCACTATTGCTATGAGCCTTCAGAAAGAAGAAGACTACCTCAAGCCCTTGAGGATAAAGCCCCTAACACTTTAGGTGTAGAGGACACTGAATTCATTAACATTTGGTAGGTAGAAGAGTACATAGCTCAAATGCCTATTAAGGTTGAGCATATTAGCTTAGGCTCTACTTAGGGTCATTTAGAAATTACAATCTTTTTTTACATATATGTGTTAGGGTATACCTTCCCTCTCCAAAGATTTATAAGGGAAGTTTTTAGATATTATTAATTAGATCCAAGATAGTTGCATCCTAATAGGTGGATGATTTTATCTGACTTTGATAAGTTAAACTTATTGGAATTAAACCTATATTTATCATCTTTAGGACTTGTTACCATATGGTTACTGGCACAAATGGCGGTAATGATATATGTTGATTCTTTACCAAACAGGGAAAACCTGTCCATGTCAAAATTTAGATAAGGGAGGTAGTTGATAGTGAGGTATAACAGCTCAACCAACTTAAAAAATAAGATGTAACAGATTTAGGGTTGCTCCCACTATTGAAGGGTACCTCCTCTTAAAGTCAACAATATACCTCGTCTGAGCATAGATGGGAAGAAAATATATACCATTTTGGCATTGACCTCAACCGAGTACAAAGTCAATAGAATGGCTAGAGTGCCCTACTAAGCCTTGTTGTAAATCTTCTTTACCATTTTTGTTTTTGTTATAACTAAGTTCACTAATGACTTTGTTTTTGTGAAGGATTAATAGTTGAAAAAGAAGAAGAAACTTCAGCAAGGTTTATAGAGGAGAGTTAACAAATAGGATCTTTATTTCTTTCTTTGAGTATAAGCAAAACTAAAAAAGAGATGAAGAGCGACCCTATCATTATCAATAAACTCCCTGCCCTGAGGATGTAATGGTGAAAGCCAAGACTCTAATAGAAATGAAAGTTATGGGTAATCATACTCCTTTACCCAAGAGTTAAACATTTTTTACTCCCCCTGAAGTGATTATGGGTGCTTTTGTTTGCTTTAAGAGAAAAAAGGTCTCCACCCTTAAAGAGATCGATGTGCCAACCTCAATTATAGAGGCTCTTGTGGTGACATTTCCTCTACCTTGACCTCCAGCTTTGTATGTAAATGTTTCAACAACAGGCCCTCTACTTGGTTTGTTCTTAAGGAAGCTAAGTTGAAGGATGTTTTTGCCAAACTCGCTCTTGGTTAGGCTCCTTTAACTTCCTCACCTTGACTAATAAAGAGAGGCAACTTATGGAGGCTATTGTTGGTGGAAGGTCAAGTCTTGAGGAAGATGACCTTAAAGTGGTAAAACTGTTGGAGAGGATTCTCAGCATTCCATTAGACATCTCAATGATGTCTAATAAGAGCTACAATAATCATTTGGCATTAAATGATTAAATAGCCTTTAATGCAAGGAACTTTTTTGTTTCACCTTTTAGTTTGGTTTTATGACCGTTGTTCCTAACACTTATTATTAGTAAACTTTTATGATGCATGCCCATTATAAGAAGTGTTAGATGGCCAAGAGAAACCATGTAAAGGAGGCCATTTCCATAAATAAGGCAAACTAGGCTGCTTTCAAGCGACTAAAAGAGGAAACATTGTTATGAAAGTCGAACTGAGGAGCCTCAAGGTAACCTATTCATCACTAAATGAACAAATACGAGGTATTTTTCTTTAGTTGAGCTCCAATGATAAACTAATTTAGGTCACTTATAACCAAGTGGATACCTTGAAAATAGGAGATCCTTAAAGTGAAAACCACTCAATATGATCTAAAGGTTGAGCTTCTCACTTTTAGGGAAGAAGCCTAAAATTTTAGGCTCAGCTGGAGACTTTGAGGGACTCTTCTGGAAGTTCTAGGAATTTTTTTAGGGGTCTACAACTTTAACCAAGATGGTTGGGGATAAGATCTTTCTTGTCATGTCCAACTTGTATTTCTTCAATCAATAAAGAGGAATGCAGGTGAACTTCAGTGTTGCCTTTCATTCAGTCCTAGTGCTTGATTTTATAGACGTGTTCCCTATCAAGGCTATTACTGCCCAACGTGGGGAATATCTAGTCGAGTATCCCGAGCTAGATATTTGAGCCTCTTTTCCCCCTCTCTCTTTAATCATATACATAACCTTGGTCCTGTGAGGTTTATCCATGTAACGTGTGTGTGTATATATATATTATAAAACTTGATTCTTTTCATTTCTATGTTGACTTGTGTTTATGGATCTAACACTTATAGTAACAATTCCACGTGGGGTTCAGGTACTTTAAAAAAAAATTGAAATTTTATATAGGTCCAACACCCTTACATAGAAAAAAATCGAGGGAGTTTCTTAGACAATCGATGTGGGTTCAACGCCCATAGTAAAAATCCATGTGGGGTCCCAAAGCTCCTAGGAAATTGTTGAAATTTTGTATGGGTCCAACGCCTATACTTAAAAAAAACATTTATCAGATTTAAACTTTGAATTTTATGTAACCTTGACAAGATTTAGGAAGGATCTATCCCTTGACAAGAACTAAAAGGAAATCTTGGTTTCAGGTATATTATTGCCAATCTGAATGAATTTGTGGTGAGTTGTTAATAAGCTTCTAGACAGTAAATAGAGATTGGTGTTATTGCATTGAGAGGTTTAAAGTTTGATCCACTATGTATTTTAGGGTTATTGTTCTTAGAAGAGTAGAGCATCATTATTGAGGTAGTCTATCCTATTTTTACAGAAATATGCAATCATACTAGGGATACTTTGATCATTTTCAAAGTAAATTATGCAATTGCACTAGAAAAACTGATTTTATCTCATCCTTGGAAGGTTGTAGGGAACTCTCAAGCATTACCTTGAGAAAATAAGAAGTCATTTTAAATAAGTCATACATATACAAAACCTTATGTTCGTATTTTCATTAATTATGGTAAATTTTCATTTGAATAAAGTGTCAAACGTGAGGGAGAATCTTTAATTTCTCTTGGATGGTTTCCAAATATACTTCACATGTTTTACGATTTAAACCAACATTCCATTTTTACTTATTGAAGGCTTTCTAAAATATCAAAGCCCCAACTGCATTTGTGAAGTTAGCAAATGCATAGCCTAAATCCATAGGACTGATTTCATCTCATCCTTGGAAGGTTGTAGGGAACTCTCAAGCATCACCTTGAGAAAATAAGAAGTCATTTTAAATAAGTCATACATATGCAAAACCTTACGTTTGTATTTTCATTAACTATGGTAAATTTTCATTTGAATAAAGTGTCAAACATGAGGAAGAATCTTCAATTTCTCTTGGATGGTTTCCAAATATACTTCACATGTTTTACGATTTAAACCAACATTCCATTTTTACTTATTAAAGGCTTTCTAAAATATCAAAGCCCCAATTGCATTTGTGAAGTTGGCAAATGCATAGCCTAAATTTGCTTATCTCACTAAATCTATAAGTACTTAGAAGAAATCATACTCTAATTTAGAGCAATTAAATTATTACAATGCCTTTCTTACTTCTTATTAAAGAGGTATTAACAGATGTACCAACAATTATAAAGAGGATTGTGACACATATCATTTCATGAATGTCTTGATTATTTGCCTTTGATGGTGATTAGGGATGTTAATAAACTAGTTTTGAAATAACAATTGATGACTTTTTTATCAGTTTTCCATAGAAGGCGTTAATTAATAATGTTCTAAAAAATCAAAGTAATGTAAAGGCAAGATTTGTGTCTTTAATAATCGGTTAATTTCTTTGTTTTAGCAATTTGATCCATTCACCCTATCCAAGGTGCCTAGTGTTTGGTAAGCCAAAGTGGTTGGTGGTTGGAACCTGCAAAAGGTCTCATTTGGTGAATTTAATGACACTTTGATGCTTGAGTAAATATCTTTTTTAGAGAAAAAGCAATGATATTTTAGAGAGAGAGACTGAAAATAAATATACAGTAGAAAATGGAGATTAAGAACCCTCTTTTTTGAAGGATTCATAACATTTTTATAGCCCATGAACCTTGTTGTCTTTTTTAGAGAGGAAAGACTGGAATGTCATCTTACTTTGCTAGCTTTGAAGAGAGATAAAATATCTCTTACACTTTATTAATGAGAGATAAATATCTCTTACACATCATTAATTAGGGATAAATATCTTTGACCTTAAATTTCAATATTAAAGGTCATGATAAAAATATATAGAGTCTTGTGACCCAATAAAGGGCCTAGAAAGATCATCAATTTTACATCAACATATACTTAACAAGATGTAAAGCCTAGGGATGTTGGGTCTGACAGATTTTCATACCTATATGTATGTAGGTTCAGCACGTTTCTAAACCCATGAATGTTGGATTTGACGGATTGCTAGACTCATATATATACGAGCTCAGCATATAGCTAAGCCCAGGGATGCTGGGTCTTCACCGTTGATGTAAACCTCATAATTACGTGGTCAAGCAACCTACAACGAAGATGATAAAACTCTTAAAAATTCAAGAAATCAGGTTTGATAGGAGTGTGACACAATAAAAAATTATCACAGGGCACCAACACTAATGGAATAAGAAACCCCTACCTAACAAATACTAATTCGCAAATGAGAAGTTTAAGGAAGACACCACAAGGTCATTTATACTTTGATAAGTCAAATTTTTTCTTTTTCCTAGCAAAGAAAACATGTTGTGTTACGCAAAACACAAGTTTATTTTATAAATCCATAACTACTGAAAATTTCAGTTTACAAAACCTTATATAATACTTCAACTAATAACCCTAATAGACCCAAAACTTGTGGGCTAATAATTACCCACTTACAATATACCCAAAGTATGTTAACTAAGCCCAAACATGAAGAAAATAATAAAAATAACAAATTTGACATAAAAACTAACGTTGTTGCACCTAATTAAACAAAATAACCTAAGATTAAAATTTTTCTAGTTTAAATAATGTCATAAATGAAATTCTCATTCAAGAAACACTAGGATCTTTGTTGCCACATTTAAATATCTAAAATAAGCTAGGAAATTGATTACTGAAGTTGCCCCCGTTTTAGTTTCCTTGTTTGTCCAGAATAATTAATTGTAACTTTAAAAAATCCTCCCAAAGCATGAAAACCCATGTTGCCTTCCTTTAACCTTCCTTGTAGGATTATGAAACTCCAAAAATAAGTTGTCACATTCTTTTAGGAAAAGGATCATTGTCAAATAAAAAGTCCACAAGTCAAAAAGAAGTAAATAACAAAATTCGTACAACTTGTTCTGACCTATATCATAAGGTCATTCCAAACTTTGATTAACATGAGATTTTACCCCAATATAGAATAATATTCCAGAAAACTTTGGGTACATGTTCAACCCGATCCAATGATCGGATTGAGAATTATGATTGTTGCTGTAAAACTAGATAATAAGCACACAATTACGTTAGAATCTGAATTTTCTTGTTCAACTCTTTTGTGGATTATATCAACTCTGCATTTGGTCCTTTTAAGTAAAAATAACATGTATAATGACCTCAAGTGTATATGTAGTTGAATAATAAAAAAAAACCTTATTATGTTTTCTAGGTTTTATTTTATCTAGGCTTTGGCTTTCTTTGCTCCCCTCTTTACTAGTGCTTTGGCTAAGCTAAAATTGGTAAATTGTGAATATATATATATATATATATATATATATATGAAACCGTTGAATGAGACTGATTAAAGTAGTTTCTTTGGATTTGATTTAAGTGCTCGAAACAAAAGAAAGGAGGTGGAGATGAAAACTTGACACCATGTGATGAATGTGGCCCATTGAGCACACATGTTTTGTTAAGACAAAAATATTGAAAATGCTATTGGTAAGCATATGACTATGTGTCGAGAAAGTTTAATCAATTTGAAAGGAGACTCAAATTGGTTTAAGTACTTATCATTTGCTTCTTTCACAAATTTACTATGATTAAACACCTAACTATTGGAATGCTATGTAATTATTTACACAAAAAGAAAAAAAAAAGAATAATTTCAGAAAAGTTTTTTAACTGGAAAGAAAGATTCAGACACATAACTCCATGTTGAATTATTAAGATAAGAATATTCTCAAATAAATTTAATTAAGATTAATTATTTACAAGAATTGTTTTGACAATGCATATAGACTAAAGAAATTTTAGTAAATTTATTGGTATGTTTTTTTTTAGTTTAACGTGGGTGTCCAGGCCAGCTTGCGTGCACCTCGACTAATCCCATGTGCCCTGAAGTTAACGACCATGTAAGCCTCCAGTGGCCATCATATGAGCAACCGCAGAGCTCGAACCTGAGACCACAAAGGGAGCAAACCTCCTGGTCCCAAGCTCTTACCATTGGGCCACCACCTAGATGATTAATTTATTGGTATGTTGATACCATATATAATTTGAATAAGAAAAAAAGAGTAAGCATTCTTAATTATCAAGCTAATTTTGTAATCTTATTTAATAAGCTCGGATTAATTTATACTTACCCTGAATTAATTAAGATTAGCTCTGGACAAAGGGAAGATCAAATTAAAAAACAAACATCAATATTGTAAGAAAATTCAATTATAGTTTAATTTTTTTTAAAAAAAGGACGCCATTGGAGAAGAGGCAAAGAATTTTGGTGGGGCAAGGGAGCCAGGGGCTTAGGACATCATGGTTTGGTCCAGCTGAGAGCGAGAATGTGAGGAAATGGAGGAGAGGTTCGCTTCTTATTGGAATAAAATTATAAATGTTTCCTACGCATACAACAACTATATATGTCTTGTGAGGGAAGCTGGT
>Ga0325405_1001156_pt1 | contig 26575 bp, 13 predicted proteins | sample PopdelMetagenome_21_FD_205663 | JGI IMG/M metagenome (GOLD analysis project Ga0325405, IMG submission 205663) | Populus deltoides microbial communities from Bellville, Georgia, United States - Xylem-Control-R2 | ecosystem: Host-associated > Plants > Phyllosphere > Stem > Wood/Secondary xylem...
TCCAAAGTTCATAATTTTAACATAATTTCTCTATTTGTTTTATTAACAAATAAAGTATAACACCTGTGAAATATATTGTTTGTAGCCAGTAGCTTTTCTCACATTTTATTGTTTACCTCCTTTATCAATGAAATTTTTTCTTTATTATTGTTTGATCATCTCATTTAATTTCTTTTCAATTTTATCATTTTAAATTCTGTTTACATGGTTCTATGTTTTAATATCTATATTTTCTCTTCATTATAGTTTGATCATCGCATTTAATATGTTGTTAAAACAAAATTGAAAAAATAAAGACCAAACTTAATATAAAAAAATAAAGCTCCTTTTACAAAAAGCATGAAAAAAAATTTAATTTTACCCCTCACGTTTTAAATTATACACATTTGGTCCCTATTATTTTAAATGTTTTTAGTTTGAATCCAAAACTATTTTTTTTCCTTGTAATTTAGTCCTTGGATATTAAGGAAGGAGAAAGAAAGTCATCAAAAAGTTGATAAGAGACAAAGTGTTCAATCAGTGACATTATTCTATAATAGAATTATAAATTATATACAATCGTTTGTTATGTCACTACTAGAATTTTGCAATTTACCGATGGATTATTATGTCGGTAGTTATAAACTAATTTTGCTGGCATGACTTTTACCGCCAGGTTCATAAACGGTTATTGTTCATTGAAAAAACTTTCTTCGGTGATTCTTGATCTGTCTGTAATTCCATTGGTAATATATTCAATGATGAATTTAAAGACGGAAAAGGCACGCCAAACAAAAAATATTTATCCATTTTATTTTGTTTGTATATCCCTCAGTTAATAGGACATATAATCGAAAAAAAAGACCGTTTGTAATTTCATTGGTGATTTTTTTTAATATTATCGACGGAATTAAATTGCCGGTGATTAAACAGTAGTAGTGAAATTTTCAATAATATATTTCCAATTGATTCTGCATGGGAACTTATCCATGACATAAGGCCATTCAATACCATATATAACCTTCTATGGTTCAAAGGTCACATCCCCTTTCACTCTTTCATACTCTGGCTTGCTTCTCTAGGTTATCTGCGCACCATGGATAGGTTGCACATGACTAGAATAATAAGAAACACAACTTGCATTTTATTTGGTCACTTATTCTTCCATCGCCACTATTCTAGCTTAGTATGGGGAACCATCAACAATAATGCTAACATGCAAGGGCCTGTCAACTATTGGCATCATCTATTTCTTTAGGCTTCCACAACTTACCAAAAGAAGAAGAACATCACCCACATGATTGCTCGCCTCCTTCTATCCAACATGGTCTCCTTATAAGGAATAAGATAATCTTCAACAACCACTACCAGCCCCCTTAGACAAATGGTGAGGAAATCTGCTAGCTTATAAGAACTCACATAACAAACATCGAGCATAAATGCACCATCCCAGCCTTGATTCGAGATGCTTGGAGCCTCCTAGATCCTTTGATTAATGCTCTAATGGTTGCATTTCTTTATCAATTTTCTAGTTTGTAGTTTTTTTTCATGTTTTCTTTTCAGAATTGGCTAGTTAGTTTTGGGATGTTGCTATAGCCAGTTCTAAGTTTATAACGAGCATGCCCACATATTCTACACTTGATCAAATCTACATTTTCAATGTAGTACAACATGCATAAGTTTGGACATATATCAATTTTCTAGTATCCTAGACCGAGGGATTTCATCATGGATTTAGTATCATAGAAGTTTTTTTTAGCCTATTTCTTCAGGTAAAATGCTTCTCACCCATTTGATAATTTTGTTGTAATCGACCTCACTCAACCTATAATCTAACTTGATGGTGAACACATGTGCAAAAACTGATAACTTACTGTGTTTGTGCGCACACATCTTATAATGGTTCTCTAAAATCTTTCAGAAGATCAAAAAACCTGACCGAGTCTGCATTTGGTTCTTTATTTTTTATGAAACATTTACTTGCATAACACTGATTCATTCTCAACGTATCTATAATCATATTCCTATACGGGTTACTATTGTCATCTACAACATCATGCACATTGCTAGAACTAGAAGTTGTCCCAACCATCTTTTCTACCATGGTCTTGAAAGGAACATATAGTTCTCTATGTACAAACCAACACAAATATTTCTCTATGAACCCTTTTTGCAAAAGATATATCGTTACAACATCAGAATCAAGAAACTTTTATTTTTACATCTCTTACATGAACATCCACTACCATCTCCACTAAAATTTTTCAAATTAGATAGTGCGTAATTAATAAAACCCTCAATTTCATTACAATAATCCCTCATACACAACCTTTTGGGTGAATATTGATATATCCATAAACAATCATCCATTACTTATATCAAACCTATATAGAATATTGATGACAACATGTATTAATTAATTATGTGAACTAAAAAAATTAGCTAACATTGGCTTAACTCAAACTTATTCAATATATTTTAATAGTACTCTTAAATCATTATCAATCATCTATATACATTTAAATTTCTACACATTTACCTAAATTTTCAACTCAAGAAGAAAATTGACAAAATATACCAATTAAATAAGTCATTATTTATTTCATCACAAAGCAACTAAGTCACAAAATCAAAATCAATTTCTTCAAATTAAAAACAAATATAATTTTTCAACATCTAAAATAAACCCTAACATGTACAAATCATACATTCATACAACAAATTTCTATTGGAAAAGGTATAAACAACAAAACACACAAACAAACTAAATATACTGTAAAAATATGCAATAAAATTAACATTTTAAAATTGAGTTCAGACAAAAAAATAGGTAGTTTTACTTACTTGACGTGGGGAATCCTTAAAAAAAAATGAATTAGAACAGTGATGCTGACAAACTGAGTACTGGGGTGATGGGATTTATGGTGATGAGAGGTTGATTTATGATAAAATAAAGGGAGGGGCTTTTCTATTTTTCTGCAAAGAAAATAGACGAAGAAGAACAAATGGGGGAAGGAGAGAGGAGAGGTTGCTCACTAAGTCATAACTTAAATATTAATGATGAATTTACGAACGTATTTTACCGACGAGTTTATTTCGTTAATAATTTTATCTATGTAAATGACACGTCATTGTAACTTTTGACTTTTTTTATTTTTTCTTTTTTCATTGTAATCACCTCAGTAAACACCAACAAAAGTATCTTGTTAATGTTTACTGTGGGACTATATCTTTGGTAAAGTTCACTACAATCTAAAGACAAAATATTTTTGTCAGTATTTCTATTTGTATTTGTTAATTTTCTAATAATATGTCAAAGAACTTGTCATCTATAAAATTAAAAAAAAAAAATAGAATAGATGATGCATCGTATGCTCTTAAAAAACATTTATGCCCATTCCAAATCTTTTTTTGATAGGTTATGTGCGCGGGATTAGCATCGTATGCTGTCAATTCCATATCGATTGGAGTATTGTTTTTCTTATTGGAACGATACATTTTGGCTAGTTAACAACTAAAAAAATGCTTTACTTATGAACAAACGATATGACCAAAAAGAATCGATCTAAGTGCTTCCCTAAACACAAGAGAATGAAAGAGGGAAAGACAGATAACGTTACAGAAGAAAAGGGTGCAAAACATAACAAAATAAGAAGAGCAGCGATACAGAGCACAACCACACAGAAAAGAAAAGCACATATATATCTTCATGATTTTGACAATCAAGGCCTATGGAAATCTTAATTGACATCTAGGCACGAACATCGGACATGTATATATGTACTTGACGCGAGAAAAGATCCCATGATAAGAGCATTAGAGGCTTGCTGATTTTGGAGAAATGATCCATTTGGTGAAGTTCTGAAGGGTAGCATCATCAGCTCTGTAGTACTTCTGTGTGAAATGGAGCAAATCCGACCATGTAAAGTCTGGGTACATCCTTCTCCCTTGATTGCACACAAGATCCAGTGGTGGTCTCACCACCTTGTCTTCTTTTGGGCAAAGAAAGAATGCCAACGATCTCCTCTCCTCGTACTTGTTGACCACTGCCCTGTGCAGGCAGCTCTTGTAGGTCCCATTCGATAAGGCCTGCGAATCAAACAAAATCAGCAAAAGCAGGAGGAACCTACAGGAATTACACGCACGACTGTTGTTCCTTTTTCACAGTTAATTGCTATAATTTATTAAAATAAATCAAGTAATTCCTATGATATAAAAAATAATTAAATAAGCAATTATCATGCTTGTTTTGTTAGTATTTTTTTTTATTTCTTTTCTCGTCAATCTTTTCATCTTGTCTTTTAAGAAAGTAAATTGAAAAGAAAACATGAAATTTTTAAGTTACAAATAAATTTAAGAATATGTGAATTAAATATATAGTTTTTGAAACCATGAGAACTAATATTTATTAGTTTTATTAAACTACAAAGACTGAATTACAATTAATTCTTCGAACCTTATTAAGAAAAACAACTAACTAATCAATTTTTTTTTTTTTTTTATGAACAAGAAATGTTCCTCACACATACAAAGGATATAAATACATAAAGGATCCAAGCATGATATTACTTTTTCTATGCATATAATCCACACATGACGTTTACCATACACACGTGGTATATGTTTTTTAATACCTACCATAAAGGTATCGCCAATGTTAATATAGAAGCATGCCACGAGTGTGTGTCGTTTAACATGAGCATTGCCAAATAGACAAGAAAATTATTGGAAAAGAGATAGTTAGACAAGAAACGAAAACAACACATGCATATCATAGCAGTTTTTTAAATACCTACCATAAAGGTATCGCCAATGTTAATAACAAGGGCACTTTGACGGGGACGAACCGTCTGCCATACGTTGTCTGAAAAAACTTCTAGACCTCCGACTTGATCTTGGTGAAGTATGGTTAGCGATGTGGGATCACGATGAGGTCCAGTGCCTAGAATAAGACCTGGCTCTTGACAAGGAGGGTAGAAGTTACATCTCATTATAGAGCAACCATCTTCAAAAAAACTTTTGTAATACCCTCGATCAACTCCCAAGCTGATTGCCAATAGTTCCACTATGGAGAGGGACAAACCCTTCATAGCCTCACAATATTTTAGATAGACCAAGCTACAAAAGGGAAAGAATCATATATATAATTATTTTAGTGCTAGCTAATGCATGTGTGAGAAGCAGTTTAAAATTATATATATTCTGCATCGATCTTACCCTGTTTGTTCAAAATCCTTCCCTAAGGTAGAATTGAAAAAGTCTATCCCGATAGGATTCGGACAGTTTTCATTGTAGCCAAAAGATAACGTCTCTTTCCATGGCAATTTAGACAAATACCGATCAGCATGTCCACTAGAATACCCCCAAATGCTACCTGGCATCCTCCGAACCCTTTGTTTATCGCAAGTTGGAAGCTTAAAGAAATTATGCATGTGATCATGGGCGAGACTAATGAGATTGAGATCAACTCCATGATTGATCACTTGGAAAAAACCATGTTGCAAGCAAGCAGCCTTAATGATATCAGAAGCCTGCTTTATTGCCTCCTCGTCACCTCTAAAGAAACCCTCAAGGTCCACGACTGGCTCCGTGAGCTCTTGATGAGCACCAACTAAGTCTTGTTTTGGCCAAACAAATCTTCTTGGCATACTGATCGAGTTTGTCTGTTCGAAAGGAAATAAATAAAAACCTCCCTCGATCTCTAACCTTGGAATTAGAAGTGGGCTGGCGAAAGAAGTGCAAAGGCACTCGAATAATTCTAGAAACAGGTAACAAGCAAGAATTAATAGGCAAGGACATGGAATTTATAGAAAAAATTATTTCATGGACCAGATTCATGTAAACCAATATTCTATACCGCAATATCACAGTGGCTGTTATAGTATATCCTTGAAGTATGATTGGGTTTGGTTACTTATACCGTATCCGTTTGCTGGTAGGAAAAGAGAGAAAATAAATGATTGAATTGGGCATCTAGTGCTACACGCCTTTTCAAACCACTCGATTGGCCATTGTGTGTAAAGGTAGCTAGGGTTGGATGCTATTGCTAAAAAAATTTACCTTTCTCAAAGAAAAAGGTCTTTAAACCTTGCTCTGTGAAGATATAGATAACTTCTCTTACGAATTTCTTATAGGCATAATCAAAATCAAAGTAAATAAAAACAATGAGAAAATAAAGATAACGCATAAAACAAAGCAAAGCAATATATTTAACATTTAACATACAATAATTTTCATATACAGGGGAGACGTGAGGGGAAAAAATGAAACAGGCTCTCTAACGCAAGCATAAATTAAAAACAATAATTAAACAAAAAATATTAATTATTTTTATGAACAAAAAGAGCTGCAAATGTCAGCTCTATATTCATAAGTTTATCCTCTTTATATAATAATAATAATAATCAAGTCTTTTATCTTAGAAGATTTACAAATCTTTAAACAGACCAAAAACCCTACATCAACTAGCAAACAAAACATAAATCTAAAATTACAAAAGATAGAAGCATAAAATAAAAAAATAACATGGAAAATAACAAAAAAATATCAAAACCAGGGGTCTCGACGAGATTTTTGATGTCTAAAAATTTAACATTTTATTTAGTGATATAATGGCTACTATAGGGAAAACAACCTCCAGAAACTCTTATAACAATTTGAGAGCAATCCAATAGTCGGATCAAAAGGTATGACTCTTTTGAAATATTATTTTGGTTTGGTGGAACTAGACCTCCTTTTAGGCCTATACCTGTCCCACTTATCCATAAGTGCATCTACTCGGCCATCCACATAATCTGTCTAGGGTAATCCTCATCTAATTATGGTAGACCCACACCTGACTACTTAAAATCACCTGTTATTACAAGCTCGATTACATCATTCTCCTTAGGTTGGAGAGAACTCGTCCTCGAGTTCATTTCCTCCTTCAAATAAGAAGTCAAATGTTAGACATTGAATACATCAGAAGTCTTCAAATGATGAGGAAGACAAATCTTGTAAGCATTAATATTTATCTTCTTGAACACCTCACAAGGACCTATCTTTCTTTCCTTCAACTTCTTATACTCACCCACTAGAAACATGTCATATGTAAGGACTACCTATACTAAATCACCAACCTCAAACACCACTCTCCTACAGTGAGTATCAACCAGGACCTTATACTTAGCCTTGTTGTCGCTAATTATCTGTTTGACCTGCTCATGAATGTCATGCAAGTAATCTATCATATCAATAGTTTGGATGCTTAATCGTCTGATGCCAGGAATATAAATTAGCTCTAGTACTCCAGATGGATTCTATCTATAAACAATCTAAAAGGGATTCATTTGGGTGGTTTGATTCTGAGACCTATTATGCACTCGCCATCCTTATCCAAAGTGATGGACCTAGGAATTCTATGCAAACAAACCAACTCATTAGAGTAAAGTTGGGCTACCCGAAATGCATTCATGGTCTTTTAGAAGGCTACAAAATGGGTCATCTTTGAAAACCTGTCAACAACAATAAAAATATAATAAATGGCCTATTAGGTACGAGGTAAGCCTAATACAAAATTCATGCTTATTTTTAGCCATAGAGCATCAGGAACTAGTAACGAGGAGTACAACTCAGCATTTAATAAGGTCCCTTTGGACCTCTAACAAATAGCACACCTCTTGACAAAGTTGAAAACCCGACCTGGTAACTTAGGCCAATAATAATCTGTGGACACTAAAACCAATATCTTATCCCATCCAAAATGCCCCTCACAATGCAATTCATGAATGATATGCTCTTGTAAAAAACAAATTGTAACACAAAGCTGCAAACCATAAAAAGGATAACAATTTAAAAGCATAAAGTTATAACGGTTACCTTGCTTTCATAACATAGTATAAATCTGACTAAATGAGGAATCATTTGAATACAACTCATAGAAAGTATCAAATTCCAGCATATGGGAGTATATAGTACTAAGCTAGGTTACCCGCCAATGAAAAACATTAGCCACCTTGTTTAGGCTGCCCGATTGATGTCTTAATAAAAAAGTGAACTCCTGTAAAAATAACACTCACTTCATATGCTAACGACTCAGCTTATATTATCAATTTATGTACTTCAGATCTTTATAATTAGTAATTAGAATAATCTCCTTTTGTATAAGGTAGTGCCTCCAATTCCTTAGAGTCTGAACAATAGCGTAAAACGCCAAAATCATAAGTGGAATAGTTCTTTTCGAGTTGGACAGTTTCTGACTAAAAAAGGAAATGGGGCATCTATCCTGGCTAAGAACTCCTCTAATGCTTGCCCAAGAAGCATCATAATTTACTCTAAATAGCTTCTCAAAGTCTTGTAATGACAAAACTAGAGCTTTAGTCATCTTCTGCTTCACTAATTGAAAACTAGTTTCAGCCCAATCTATCCACTAAAAAGTACATCGTTTTAGGCACTCTGTAATGGGTGAATCTTCTATAAAAAGATGCAAGGCTATGAAAACTCCAAACCTCATGGATGCTTTTTGGTGTTGGCCACTAAACAATCGTATAAATCATACTTTGATCAACTTGAAAACTATCAACAGATACAATAAAGCAAAAAACAAAATAATATTAGTGAAAAAATTACACTTCTTTTGGTTGACATACAATTGTTCCTTCCTCAAAGTATTGAAAACAACTCATAAGTGCTCTAAATGAGACTCTAGAGTAGGACTATAAATTAAAATGTCATCGAAATAGATGATGACAAATCTACCCATAAATGACCTTAATACATGAGTTTTGAAGGTTGTCTTCCATTCATCCCCTAGTCTGATTCTGATTTTGATCTGATGATGACAAATCTACCCATAAATGACCTTAATACATGAGTTTTGAAGGTTGTCTTCCATTCATCCCCTAGTCTGATTCTGATTCTGATCTGATGATACTCATTCTTGAGATCAATCTTGGAGAATACCTTAGACCCTGCCAACTAGTTTAACATGTTATCTATATGTGATATGCGATACCTATATTTTACTATGATCCGATTGATGGCCTAGTTGTCTGCACACATACATGACCTATCATTTTTGGGGACTAAAAGGTTTGGCATGACACAAGGACTCATACTTACCTAGATATACCTTTTCTCTAGCAACTCCTCTACTTGTCTTTGTACTCTATAGGCTCAATCTATAAGTTTCTTTATTTGGTAGGCTAGAATCTGACATTAGATCAATCTGGTGTTATATCTCTCTAATAAAAGGTAAACCTTAGGGCAACACATCTAGCATTAAATTTGAAATTCTACCAACACACCTTGTGCCTTTTTGGAATTATCATCCTCTTCTTCCTTCTTCATAATTGTACTCCTAGGAATTAAGGCAAACACCACTCCCTCACTTTTTATTTCCTTCATAAACTGTGATAAGGAAAACAAATTCTTCCTACCAATAGCCTTTATCTCCATCTTCTCCCTCATAAATGCCAAAACTATACACTTCCCTTTAATGCTAAAGGTATAAATGTTCTTCCTACCATCATAAACCACACTCCTATCAAACTGTCATCACCTCTCTAACAGAATGTGATAGGTATTCATTAATACCACATCATAGCAAGAACTATCAAAGTATTTTTTACCCATAAAAAAAGAAATAAGGCAGCATTTATCCATAATTACCATGACATCTCTATACAACCATGTCATCTTGTAGGGATTAAGGTGATTTTTAGTTACTAGCTAAAGTTTCCTTACTGCCTCATTAGAGACCACATTCTCGCAACTCCCACTGTCTATATGATCAAACTATAGACTTTGTCTTTGTTGGTGTATGTAGAGTGAAAGATATTGTTATGCCTCCACTCACCCTTAAGTGCTAAAAAATTCCTTCTAATCACAAGGGTAATACCACCATCTCTATGCAGAACACCCCTATCATTGTTTGAATTGTTCTTATTGTTAGTAAAATTCATAGGCTCTTCCTCTACTAGCAAAGTCTTTCCTAAACGACTCTCTAGTTTGTTACACTTGCTAAGTCGGTGTCCTAACTCACCACATCTAAAATAGTGAAGTCTAAAGTCAGAATGTTGACCTGTTACCCATTGATTTTATTGGTTTGGCCTACTTTGGTTGGTGGTCTATCTTGGATCCCTACTACGTTCTTTGTTATTCTATTTAACTAGAAATTCAACTAACAATCTTCATAGCTTGTTGTTTCTTCACTGTTAACGCCCTCTGATACACCTCTAACACTATCCATAATGACTGAAGACATAATACATACTGAATAAATTGTTACAGGCCCATAAGTGTTGTGCCACTAGCTACTCCTTTGTTTTTGCCAGATGATTCCTTGAAATTGGCTAATAAAACTCATTAGTATATTCATTGATAGATTTGACTCCTTGTTTCATCATATGGAGCCTCTAGTATAAAGTATGAGAGTAACTAAAAAGAAGAAAGTACTCTCTCATCTTTTTCTTCATTTTGTCCCCGTCATTATTCTAGCTTTTCCTTATCTCTCCATTTTCTTCTTAAAATACTCCTACCAAGAAGATGCCATGCCCTTTAATTTGATTGCAATCAACTTCTCTCGTATTTGTTCAGGCACATCCTTGTATTAAAAAAATTATTTCAATCTCATTCAACCAGTTTATCAATTCTTTAAATCATTAAGCCTTTAAAAACTCAGGAATTTTGATATGAAATCCAAAATCCCAAGACTTGTTCTCTTCTTACTTAAAAGTTTGTCTCCTTTAAATCTGCTTTTGATTTCCAATACTAGCCAGGGACGCATAATCACTCTTCTGGTCCTAATCATGTTGCCCTTGATCTTGTAGTTTCCTATCCTCCATGCTACATGTTAATTCTTTGATTTGCCTTTGCATGTCTTTGATGATGAGTTTTTAGACATTCCTCTCTTAAAGTGGAGGCTTCTCATCCCTTTCTTAGCCATGCCCTGCTCCATGACTTTTTTGTACCTGGTTTATTAACGCACACAGCAGCAAACAAATTCTCTTCCACAAGATTATAGCACACAACTCGCAATAAACTTGGGATTGTTGTGCTTTAATACCAATTGATACAGATGAAAGCTGAAGATAACAATTAAACAAAAAACATGTAACTTTTCATAGGTGAAAGGGGTTGCATATGTGAGCCCTAAATTCATAGATTTATTCTCTTAAAATAATAATAATCAAGTTTGACTTTTTAGGAGGTTTACAAAGATTTAAATAGGCCAAAAACCTTACCTCAACTAGGAAACAAAACAAAAAACTTGTAATTACAAAGGAAAGAAGTATAAAATCAAAAAATAGCATGTAATAAAAAAAACAAGTAAAATCACAAAACTACCAAAACCAGATGCCTTGGTGAAAGTTTTCATATCTAAAGATTCAATAGTCCGCATAGCGATGCAGTGGCTACTATAGTGAAAACAACTTTCAAAAACTTCTGTCAAAATTTAAGCATAACTCAACAGTCAAATCAAAAGTTATGATCCTTTTGAGCTGTTATTCTAATGTAGTGCAACCAAACCTCCTCTTGGGTCTAAACATGTTCTACTTGTCCATAAATATATCTGTTATGTCATCCATGTAATCTATCTAGGTAGATCCTTATCTAGTTGTGGTAAACCCACACCTGATTGTTTAAAATTACTTGCGATCGCAGGCCCGACTGTATCACCCCTAATTTACATCCAATTGATTACGAACTAAAGCCTAAGATTACATAGCCAACAACGATTCTGATATGCTACCAATAAAAAAAAGTTTCGAAAACATCTAAATGAACTAAGCTTGAGTATGCATCTTAACAATAATAATAGAAAATCAAATTGTTGTAAAAAAATTCTTTAACATTTGATTCAAACAAAACAACTTAGATGTTGTAATTAGGCATTTTTTGTTGGTATTAATTTAATAAACCTAGGTTAAATATGCATATTTAAAATCAAATTAAAGTGGGCTTCACTAACTTTTTAGGTTAAAATTTTGTTAAAATTATTCTCATACATAAATGATTTTAACATAGAATATTAACATGATCAAAACAAATTGTGTGTGAATGAGAAGTTGATCTAAAAAACCTTTAGTTGGCATGTTTATTGTGAAACTCAAAACCATATATCCTACTTAAAAACAATACAAGGATATATTGTGGTTTATTTATGGAAAGTTAAAGTTCATAAATAAACCTAAGTAAAGTGGTAAACCTATAAGCATGCTTGACTTGGGCATGGAGCTGAGCCCAGACATCGGATTTTAGGTCATTAGTTTGGGTTAGAATTTTTTTTTTGCTATCATATTTTTATATTAGATTTGGATTTATTAGAAAATAATTTTTAGCCTACAAAGAATTATTTTTTGCAAACTTATTGTTCTATTCTATTTAGCCTTTGAATATGATTAGTTTTCTTCGAGAAGAGTTTCTTTAAACCTAATTAGTTTTTTCAACTCAAAAATATTAAATTTTAAAACCATAATGTTTAGGTTTAATTATGGTTTAATAACAGGTAATCAAAGATTGCAATGGTGGGAATTAATTATGGTAATTACTAGATTTGATTTTTTATTTGTTTTGGTTACAAAATTCACTATAAAAAGAGGGTGAATGTAGAGTTTTCTACACTGTTTTCAAGATTTTACAAACTTATATTTTCAGCATTTTCTCCCTTTTTAGCTATTTTTTAAGCTTTGATTTTTCTCCCAACTCTAGAACTTAGGTTCGTCTTTGTCAAAAGACACTTGCGCTACATTATCTTTAGTTCATAGACTTTATTTAGAAATGCATCTAAACAATGTGGTATTGTTAGGATCCTTAAAGACTTATTGCAAACATCCTTTTGCACCATGTGGGCAACAATAAAATTTTAAAAACAAAGAATTAGTCCTTGACAACAACAAAACTTGAGCATTTTTTAAAGTTCTTCGATGAGTACCTTACTTTAGTTTAATTTAATATAATACATATTATGCATGTTAGGATTGTATTTCAATATCTTAAGCTAATTTTGATATATGCATAGTATAAATGTGAGAGTCTTTATATGATATTATGACTTGTTTGTGAGTTTGCCATGATATACAAAATTGCATGCTTATTTAATAATCTTGCAATGATAAACTATATTTCTATGCTCACTGACCTATTTCCTGAACAACAATCCTAAGGCTTTGGTCTTGACTAGTATTTATTGAGTTTATATATCTTGTTTTATGTCTTTTAAAAGGTTGCTAGAAATTTTAAATTGTTATCGTTTATCAAGTTTTCTATTTTTATTTAAATCACTTTGTATGAATAGATGCATGTCTAATAACCCTTTAAACCATAGTTTTAAATGATTGGTTTTTATTTAGTTTCTACATGATATATATATATATATATCTTAAATGGTATATTCATGCTTTTTGTTTAATTATTAAAATAAGTTTTTATGATATGATGTATGTTAAAATCTTATTAAACTAAAATAATCAAAAATGATTAATATTATCTTGCATGGTTTCAATACTTTTGTTTATTAAGTTGTTTTATTATATTACTTTTTTTGCTTGTTGAGAAGCCAAAAATATTTATGTAGAGATATATTTGGCTATTACTTTTTTTTATATAGATTTTATCATGATTTCAACTCAAGAATAAGTTGTTCTAACCTTTGTTGCTTCAGTAAGTACTATTTTGGTAGTACGATCCCACCATCACCTTCTATGATGCATGTTGATAAATATAAAAAGTTTAATGGATTGAACTTTAAAAGGTGGCAGCAAAAAATATTGTTCTATTTGACCACCTTGAACTTGATAAAATTCTTGACTGAAAAAACACCGAAGCTATCAAATGATGAATATGATCCCACTAAAGTTCCAGCTATGAATGATGGGAAACACAATGATTTTGTGTGCAAAAAACCACTTCTTTAATATATTGGAGAGAAAGTGTGTATAGTTCACCAATAATGCAAAGAAACTTTCAGAAGTCTTCAATAAAAAGTATAAGGCTAAAGATGCTAGTATGAAGAAGTTCATAGTAGAAAAGTTTTTGGATGTCAATATGGTTGACTCAAAGATTGTGATAAGCTAAGTCCGAGAATTCCAGCTCATCGTGCATGATATTCATGTTTTTATTTGTTCGTCAGTATATCCATCGGTAAATATAACATATCACCAATATAATATCATCTGTGATTTTATCGGTGAGTTAACAGTAACAGTGGTATTTGTAGTAATTCTTTTCTAACTCTTTCTGAAATATACCACGAAGTTGTTCCGTCGGTAATCTCGTCAGTAATATTTTAAAAATATATTTTTAAAAAAAATATGTTGAACACAAGTATAAAAATAATTCAAATAAATTAAAATAATATAAAAATCAAATATTTATTACAAATCCAAATATTTGTACTTTCAAATACAATAAATCTAAAATAGAGGCAGCGCTAGAGAAGGAGACTGGTCGTTGCCAGGACCGTGGGGCCAATTAGGGGGTGTACATCACCTATCTATGATCTTATCTCCATTACCAATCGACAAAGTTTTTCATAATCAATAGTGAGCCTTCACGTTTTTCATTAAGATGGGTTGTCTGAGTATGTACTCGTTGGTCTAATATTATCACGAACTCTGGAGTTTGAGTGCTCAAAATCATTGCAATCACCAACGGTTAAAACAATACATGCCATTTGTAAGTTCTCTGTTGTAGTGTTAGAGAGTCGGTACATTCGATTCCTATTAGATCCATCGGAAAATCCTGCCTCCAACCACAATTCTGAATCGAGATTCGGATGGGTTGAAGGATTGTCCGTGTATTTCTCCATCAATCGACTGTTATATATATCCTAGAAAGAAAAAATAAATTCATCAAATTTTTCATAACCTATTTATGGGTTATTCCCCAAATTCATCTTTTTTTCTTTTCAAAATTAAAAAAAAAATCAATAATCAATAATAATTGCAAGAAGACTGGCATTTTGGCAAAAGCAAGAAAAAATCAAACTATAATTTTGGATGAAAAATGAAGCATAATTTTACCCTATTATACCCAAAATTAAAGAGACAATGGAGATTCAAAGTCAAATTAAATCATTATTAGACGAATCTGCATAAAAATTAAGTTCAGTGGTATAATTAGTTTTTTAATAGGCCAATTTCATTTAATCATGGGTCAAATTAAAGTTTAATTATATTTAAGAATTAATATGGGTCCAATTCAAGGATTTAATGAGGTGCAAGGACTTAATTATACATTAAATGAGTTAAATTAATTTTATTAATGGGTTTAATTGGTGAAAAATTAAGTTTGGAAGCCCAACTTGGGTTTAATTAAGAAAATTGAAATTTAAGAGACCAAATTTAATTTTTATCAAGTCAATTGATTGAAATCACAGGTAAAATTGCAAGAAAATCAAAGTTTTCAGGTTAATTAAGGGTTAAATTGAAGAAATTCGTAGTCAATAACCATTTTACAAAAGGCATTGAGCTATGGGGACTCAATTGATTGAAATCAGGGGTGAAATTGAAGAAAATTGAAAGTTTAATAGTCAATTGAGGGTCAAATTGCATAAAATTCAGGGTTGACATTAACGTTCAGCAGGGGCAAAATTGCATAAAATTAGAAGTTTACGGTTAATTAAGGGTGCAATTAAAAGAAATTAAAAGATGGAAGATCAAATTGAACTTTGATCAAATTCCTAAATTAAAACCCTAATTCCCAAAAATGACGTCGTTTTATAGTAAAACAAAAGGACCACACAGCGCGTTGTCTGGTGACTGTTCATCTTCTTTTTTATTTTAGCCAGAAAAGTTGCTCGAATGGTTTTCTTTTCAAGGCATTTAATGCTCTATCTCTCTACCATATTTGATAAAACTTGAACGCAAACGGTGGCCTGACATTTGACTACACCCCAGTATGGTCCTTTTTGGTTGATTGACGCCTCAACGGTTGTAGTGCCACCTCAAAGTGGTCAACACAACCAGCCTTCAACTAATAAAATTGATAGTTCATGATGGCCTCTTTAAGTCAATAATTAGGATCCTTTGAGGCTGAATCAAGGGTCAGGATTTGACACCATTAAAGACAAAATATCGCTCTTTTACCCCCTATAAATAGGGGTTGATTTCATGGTCTAAAGGAGTAGAAATCAGGGTGCAAAGTTGGCGAAAAATCATCTCTTCCTAAAAACATTTCTACTCCTCTGCCAGCCCCCCTTTCCCCTTCTTTTTCTCCACCTTTGGCAACACCACAACCTCTAGCCACCATGCATGACCTTCCCTACACAACCAAGAATATCGCTAGCAATCATTCGCCTCCTCCCCAGACAAGGTTGCCACCTTTTTTCCTCCCCCAACATTTTCTCCCCGACCACTGCATGTAACACTGCATTTTACATGCAGTGGCACAAATAATTAACCATGGTCACTGGGCTGGGCTAGTGACCATGCAACATTGGTCTGAACCCATCTTGACCCAGCCTAGCCCAAAACAAATATTAGGTCTGTTGGGCTGCTATCGGCCCAACCCAACATGACTGGGTCCAGCCTAGATGGTTGGGTCGGTTAACCCAATACAATAACAATAATATTTGGAGGGGGGGTGGCTGGTTGTTGCAGAAAAAAATACATAAGGAAGAAGGAGAAATGGGAGAGGGGAAAGGATGATCGACCGCAGGTCATATATTAAATATTACCGAGTACATGACCGACATAATTATTCCATCAGTAACTTCATTGGTCATTCTGTCGATAAAAATGCTACATCATTGTACGATTTATCTTTTTTGAATCCCACTGTAATACCTTCTGTAATTTCCTTGGTATGTACCAAATTTTTATGTCGGTATATTTACGAACGTGCTTTAACATCGAGTTAATTCTATTGATAATGTTATTCGTAAAAATTACATGTAATTGTTCTATTTGAGAATATTAAAGCAACTACATTTACATTTTAAAGTTAGTTGTCTATTTTTTATATATATAAAAAAAATTTACTTATCTATCTCCCCAGCTACTTGTCTACGGAAGAATATACGAGAAAAGAAAAAAATAGTAACTTGTATGGTAGCAATGGCTGAATAATAGTTGATACGTCACTTCAGCGTGTCAGTGTCAAACGAGGCCCCTCCTTTGAAATTCTTACAAGGAGAGAAAGAAACACGAAAGCCCAGAGAAGAATGAAGTGTTTCGGCCGACATGAATATCCAGAACCAATTAGTATGATTTGTACCAAATATGGAGAGACCACATCACGTGAAGTAAACGGCTTTATCGTTGTGTGAAGACATTATTTGTTTGGATTTTCCTTCAAACATGCTTGCCCTACATGTCCTGTGACTATCTCACTAGCACAGCTCAAAAACCTGCATTTTCCTGCCACAAAAAATATTAGGTATGGCCAGGAAAAATACTAGCATTGGATCGTTGCTATTAATTGGCTAATGTACACATGCTAATGCTTCTTCGCTTGCATGCTTGCAAGTTTCAATTGTCTAGTTGCTTCTCGTTCTATACTTGTGAGCAATTGATCATGCCATTGGGTAATGTGAATGGCGCCTCGTACTCACGAAATTGCATAAGAAATCTTAAGTGAGAATTTTAGGTAGTGTTTAATTTTAAGAAATAATATTAGTTATCTTATTAACCAAATGTTAAAAAGAAATTTATTGGGCTACTTATCTAGTTTATTCTAAAAAATCTTTTCCATGAATAATTAAGAAATTAATTGGGCTAATTATCTAGTTTCTTTTAGTTTTTTATTTCTTGAAAAATAAAATAGAAAACTGGAAAATTTTTCAGATATAAACACGAGTACATATTTCTCTTGCACATTTTTGCAATATTCAAAATAATAATAAATTGGAGATGTCCGCACAAAAATAGAATGTTTCCCATTTTTATTTATGAAATTATTTTCCTATATCTTGGAAGGAAAAATTCTATCATCTTTAATTTCCTACGAGAAAAGTCACTCTAGCACTATCAATTTAAGATTTTTCAATATTATTTTTATAAAATCTTATGCAATACATTGTTAAATATCTATCAGAATAGTTAGGGTGTGTTCAATAATAATAATAATAAATTATTTTCTTTTTCAATTTTAAGTTTTCTTTTTTTTTCTAATAAAGAATTAAAAAACATATTCATTTGTTGGAAACAAGGTTGAATTTTTCTAAAAATAAAGTAAGCAATACAAAAAGTTTATAACTATTTTTATTAAAAAATCAATAGTCTTTTTAATATTTAAATTTATAATAATCTAATTGCAGAATATTAATTTTATTTCATTCAAATTAAAAAATATCATGAAAATGCTATAATGTTAATTAAAAACATATTTATATTATATTTATAATTAAATTTAAATTTATGACAATAACTAAGTATGAAAATCTATAAAAAAAAAAAGAATAATTTAATCTTTTACATTTCTAAAATGTGCTTGTATGTATATATATATATATATATATATATATATATATATATATATATATATTGTTCATGTCTAAAGTTTTTCAAACTCAATATAAATTTGAAAAACTAAAAAACTATTTTTTCAATTATCTAGATGGATAAATATTGCATTCCAATAGGAAGATCCAGTTTTTCGTTTTCTAATTCTAGTTTTTAAAAAATTGGAGTTTTACTATATTTTTAAACAACCCTTTACCTTTTTAATTTTTGTTTTTACAATCTTTCATATATGTGATTCTCTCGAAACTTCAGATATGAAGTGCAAAAGAAATTAAAAGGTGGTTTTATTGTAGTTTTCTAGTATGTGATATACAAGATATTATAACTTGTGCTACGTTACAAGTTAATTTTTAATTGCAAGAGAAAAAGGCAATAGTGTTAAGAATGTGTTTTCTAGTACCATTAAAAAATATATGAAATGATAAACTATATATATAAACATATGAAAGCTAATTAAAGACTAAAGTTAAAAGTTTGATTTTCCCACTTAGTAATTAAAGATAGATGTGTATACAAATATTTTATATCATTTGTTCTTTTAATTTAATATATCTTATTTTATTTATCTTGGAGGTTTATTCTTGTTGCTCAGTACATATAATTTTTTATCTTGAAAATGCATCATGCAAATACAACAAATTCAAGGCTTTAAACCCCCTCAAAAAAAAAAAAAAAAAACTAGAATCTCAACTTGTTTTCATATAAAAACATCCTAGTAACATAATGGTTGACCTTTGTCACGCATTCATGTTTTTATATATTTTAAAGATAGAAATAAAATGGAAAACGGACTAATAATATACTTTGATGAGGATAAGCTTTAAACAGGTTTTATACGAAGAACATATCAATAAGTATGATGGTTTACATGAAGAACTCAATCCAGAAGTTCAAGAAGGGAGCAAAGTGAACATTTAAAATAAGTTTTTATTTTAGTGCTTAAATGTAAATCTTTATATCTTACATGATAACACAATTAAAATGAATTAACACACTTCATTTTGCATGCATTAAAAGAATGATAATAATTAGATAAAATCTAAGTTAAATGATTCTAAGAATTCACCTAGGCTAAACTATTAAATCTAGAATTCTACATTAATCAGTTGACCGTTTGGGGTTACCAAATGAATCGGTCGATCGCTTTTTTATTAGTAATGAACACCTGAGAATTTTACAGGAATTGATAGACCGATTGACATGACCAATCTGAACTAATTGTTTTCGTTATTAGTGGGACTGTAACAACTATAAATGACTAGTTTTTCTTATAAACGTGTATATAGCTTGTCTAATTGTAAAATTAGAATACAGCTATTCTAAGAGTAAAACAACATTCAAATCATCAATCATTAATCACATTCTAGTTTATGTTATTAAACCTTCATATTCTAGCATCGTCACTACACTTAAACACCTTTATATCTTAGAAATGTTATCTATTGAGGTATAGAGATATTAGAACTTCAAGTTGTAATATACATTCTATTGAGAGAGCTTATTGTGGAAAAAAAATCATCATTGTAAACCTTTAAAAGTTAGGTAAAAACTATTGGTATTGATGAGAGAATTTAACCAAAGAAAAAATCTTCAAGTATATCTTCAAGTGAAAAAAAATATTAAAGAAGGGTTTTCTTCAAGTGGTGTAGAGAGATTGATGTGGATTCATCAAGTGAAATTATACTCTTGAGATTGGACTAGTGAAGGAATATAATACTCAAGTATGGTTTAGTACTTGAGGTGTGGATGTAAGCTTGTCGAATCATGTTCAAATGAGTTTGCAAATTCTCTTCATAAACTCTTTACTTTAAGTACTTTAATTATATTATTGGTTATTGCATTTACTTAAAGTAATTTGTCTTAAGTGTAAAATTTAATGATACACTTAATTCACCCCCTTTTAGGTGTTAAGTTTCCTTAATCCTTGAACAACAATTAGTATTAGAGCTTAGTTCTCATATATAAAGTTTGCTTAAACTTTGAGTAAAATGACAATCATTAGTTATAATCTCCAAAATAAAAGATCATCCACATCTAGGCTACTATTTTTTATGGTAATGAGTATGCATATTAAAAAGCTACAATGACAATTTTATCTTCAATCTATTAATTTTGATTGGTAGGTGGTTATTCATAGAAATAGAACTATTAAAATTGAAAATGGTGTTGAGATTCGTAAAACTAGTTGTGAATATACGGATAATGATAAGAAATTATTTTTCATGAATGCCAAAGCCATGAACATCTTATATTGTATTACAAGAAAAAGTGAATTCAATATAATTACATCATGTAAAAATGCTAGAGACATTTGGCATACTTTAGAAGTAACTAATGAAGGAATTAACCAAGTTAAAGAGTCTAAAATTGACATGTTAGTTTATTAATATGAATTGTTTAAAATGCTTCATAGTGAATCCATTACTAGAATGACTACCATTACAAATAGTTTGGATGCACTTGGTAGAATATACACTAATGTTGAAATTATAAGTAGAATTCTTAGGTCTCTACAAAAACTTGGGAAACAAAAGTGACAGCAATTTAAGAAGCCAAAGATCTCACCAAACTTCCATTCGATAAGGTCATTGGTTCTTTGATGACTCATAATATCACTATGGATAAGCAAGAGCAAAAAGAAAATCCAAAGAAAAACTTGGCATTCAAAATCATCCATCACATTGATGATTATGATCATCATCATTATCATTATAATTATCATCATAATCATAAAGGCATGGAAAAGGACATTGCCTTAATCACAAAGCACTTCCAAAGTTTCCTAAAAAAGAAGTAAGGGAAGAAAAGATTCTCAAACTATAAGCAAGATGGGAACAAGAAAGATTCAAGTAAGGAATTCCTAAGATTTTATAATTACAACAAAATAGATCACATCAAAGTAGATTGTCCACTTCTTCAAAACAAGAAGAAGAGTCATCATCATAAGAGGGCAAAGAAAACTACTTGGAGTGATGATTCAGATTTAAACTCAAGTGATGAAGAAAAAGATGAGGCAAACATGTGTTTTATGGCAATCGAAAGTGAAAATAAGGAATCAATAGAGTATGGAAAATGGTTTTTTTACAGTGCTTGATCAGGACATATGACTGGAAACAACTTATTATTCTCAAACATTACCAAAATAAAAGGAAATGTCACATTTGAAAACAACTCAAAAGAAAAATAATTAGAGTTGATAATATTGGAGGTAAATTTTCTCCTTCCATTAAAAACATTTTTCTTGTTAATAACCTGAAGCACAACTTGCTTAACATTAGTCAATTATTGATAAAGGTTATAAAATTATTTTTTTATGATGCAAGTTATTTAATTCTTGAAATTGATAAAATAATCTATGTAGGAAATAGAAAAGAAAATGTCTACAAGATTATAATTGATGCATGTATGAGAATAAAAAGTTATATCGTTGCTAGTATTAATGTTAGTTTTCTTTGGCATAGAAAACTTGGTCATGTTATCATCGACTTCCTTTCCAAGCTAGTTAAAATGAACTAGTTAAAGGTCTCCCACATTTAGCATTTAAAAAAGAAAAGTTGTGTGATGCTTGCTGACACGACCAAAGATTGATGTCTTCTCCCAACTATAAGAGTGTCGAAGTAATAAATAACCCGACAAGACCGAGGTCGAACCACAGGGAGGTTAACTATATAAATTATAAATAATAATAATAATAATAATAATAATAATAATAATAATAATAATAAGTTGAAGAGAGCTTTGAGATGTGATATTGATATAAGAATTAAACAATGATAAAAACAATTGTCAAGGTTAGAGGATGCACTAATGGTATTTCAAACAAGTATAGTATAAACTCTTATTACTTAACTGGAAACCACACACAAAGGAGGTTCCAATCGGATTATAAATTGTTAACATGATTACATTAGTTATCTTATTCAAGTAATGCTAATACTTGTAAATATTGTCAGGTATTCATGATTATAACTTATGTTAACAACAAATCAAGTTCCTTTCATAGTACACGTGTCAGTTATACCATACGGTTTGGGCTATGAAAGTGCCAAGTATTTGTTGTACCAAGGTTATACAAAATAAATCTAGATTAACCATTTAACAAGCAAAGTATTAAGAGTAAATAAGATAACAAATACAAAACATGTTAGTATCAAACATTAAAGTCCATGTTGAGTTTATACTATACTTATTCTTACACCATTAGTGTAACCTTTTCACCTTGACATAATAAACTTAGCTAAACATAATGAAGAAGAGGAACATAAATAAACAAGATAAGAACATAAATAAGATATAAGTTAACTAAGTAAAGGAAAGGAAAGGAAATGAAAAGCATAAACAAGAGATTAATATAAACAAAACTTAAGTATTACAAAAAGAGAGAGAGCAAGAGCATGATCTTGATTTGAAAATCAAGATGCCTAAATGCATGGCAAATGCCTCCTTTTATAGGCCAAAATTCATAACTATTGATTTGATGACTAATTGTTGAGTGGGTGGCCACATCTTGACTTGGTGAGAATCCTTATCTTCTTGTCTGAACAAAACATCATTGATAACACCAGAATTTGAACAGACTTTATGAAAGTTCTAGAAAATTGTCTCAGCTTTCCAACAAAAAAAGAATCGGTGCATTTGGACTTCTAAAACTCAAGATATGAGCTGAACACTGAATAGTGTCTAGGCTACAGGACAGATTCAGACTTCTTTGTTATTGCTACAATTTGGACTTGAAAACGGCCTTTTTAAACCTTGGACTTCCATGAAATTTTTAGGTCTATGTCTTAGCTTTCCATCCATATAGAGCAGACCTAAATCCAAGATCTACAGCTCCAAATATAACCCAATGACCGAATAGTGTTCCAGTTTGGAATGAACCAGCATCTCTTTTCTAAGTTTGACCCTCTCTTTGTCCTTTCAATTTTAGTAGTTACACTCATCAATCAATCCTTTTATTTATATGATAGGCTTGCATTTAAAATAAACATTTACCATAAATTAAAGGTATCTTATAGTATCAGACTTGTTATTATAAAACATGTTTTAGTTAAGGAGTTATTGATACTTTAAGTGCAAAATGATGATATAAAAACTTGATAAAAATACACTTTTAAGTACTAATCACACCCCCCCCAACCAGCATATTACTAGTCCCTAGTAATCAAAGCGTTAAAATAGAAAAACAATTTGTAAGTTCCACAAAGCAAGGCATCCATCATTCAACTTCTATTAATCTATCCAGATAAACGAACTCTTATTAAATTTATATATCTGTTTAATACCTCTTTACCAAGATATTAATAAACCTTTCTTTTGTGCTCAATATATCAACACATAGTTATGGGGCTTTACTTGGACAAAAACAAAATTTTTGCTCTAATGTTTAAGGTTAACTTCCTTGGGTTAGGATTATTATCTTTTTTTTTCCTTTTTGTTTCTTTTTTTTAATATATATATACATATAAATTAACACACAATGCATCTATAACCTATGTAACAAGCTTTCGGCTAATGACTCCCAGACTAGTTGGTCTTAAGGCATTAGGTGTTGAGACACCCCAACTCGGGTTGCAGATACTGATACGTAGATAGTACAATGTTTGATTCCCTTAAGCATTTCTCCTTAACCCATGTAACAAGCTTTGGGCCAATAGCTCCCAAGTCAGTTGAACTTAGGGTATTAGGTGTTAAAACACCCCTTCGAGCTTAATTGCTTAGGTTAGGGAGGCTACGAAACCAAACTTATCTACGTTTTTATTATCATCAATTTTTTCTGTTTTTTTTTTCAAATTATATACTATCCATTTCCCTTAGTTATTACCTTTAACAAAAGAACATAAATAATGTAATAATTCAATGTGCAACCCACAATCATATGTTAAAGTGTGTGTGTGAAAATGAAGGTGTAAGAATACTTGTTAAATGAGTATATGAGTAGAATCAATTGATAATAATGCGAGAGTTTGTAAACCTGAATATTTCAAGAGAAGTATGTGAAAGACCTTGTTATGAATTTTGCAAGTAACTATTAGAAAATGTTTACTAAGATGTGTCTCAAGAGTCAATAAAATTCCCCCTTACTCTGCAAAAATAGTTAGTTGGTTAGTTTTTTTTTTTTTAATGCCAACTACTACCCTCTCCCCCCAACCAAAACGAGACATTGTCCTCAATGTTCTAAGGTAGAAAGATAGAGTATAGAAGACATCACCTAAAACACATTTAAACAAATATAAGAAACAACAAAACACAAATATTATGTTATTAATAGAACTAAAAGACACCAGGATTCATAAACGAAGGCTCAAATCCAATCTAAGCTTTTTACGGCTTTCCTTAGTTGACCAATTTATGCGACTCATGGAGGGATCAATTACATAGATGAAAGATTGTAGTTGGTCAATCAATTGTTCAACAGTAGCAGCAGAGATTATGATTTGTCATGCTAAAGATGTTAGAAATTCCTGTTCCACAGCTTGATCAAGAAAAGACAACAAATTATCATAAAAACCATTAACATTTAATAGACCTATCGGTTTATGGTGAATGTGCAGTTAGGCCAAAGAGGAAATATGAAAGATCTCTTCCAATGTGCCCAGACCACTTGGTAAAGCAATGAAGGCAGCGACATGGTTAAACATTGCATTTAGTCGATCAGACATTGTGGGGACCTGTAGTTCCTCTCCAATTGTTTTGCCAATGATGTACTCTTTTGCTATAGCTTTGGGGACAACCCTCAAAACTTGACTGCCTTCTAAAAATGCAGCTATTGACACAACCCCCATTAACCCAAGTTTGCATCCCCCATACACTAAATGAATCTTTCTCTCAGCTAGTACCTGACCAAGATGATTTGCTGATTCTAAAAATTCTTTTTCTTTCCCAAGACTGGATCCACCGAAAACACAAATATTTCTTATGTGATGACTTGAGGAACCTGCCATTTCTACACACTTCTATATTTGTTGAATGTATGGTTGAGCAGAAATGAAGGGAATGAAGAGAAGATTTATAGATGACAAAATTGAAAATGCAATCATACCACCTATATATAGGTCAGCTGGAGTTTCACACTCTCTATCTCTCTCTTTATTTATTTATTTATTTATTTACTTATTTTTAAAAAGCATGTGTATGTACAGGTAGTTGTGATTATGGCTCACATCTTCCCTTGGTTTTACATCCAAGAACGGAACGCCCTCTATGGGTCGGGGATAGGTTTCCCATCCAGTTTTCTTAAAAATTGGCAAACAGGGTCTTTTATAGTCAGATTCCTAAGACTATGTCGAGCATGTTCTTTATGAAAATGGGGTCATAAGTCATGAAGTGCACAATGCACATCTCCACCAGGATATGTCTCAAAAGTCAATAGAAGATTATCTAAAGATTCCTTATGTTTCGAAATGAATCCTAACTTTTGACAATTGTCATAAGCTTTGCAAAATGTATACGTGTCCTTGAACATGGTGGGCCAATAAAATCCACATTATAAGATTTTTGCAGTCGTCTCTTTTGACGAGAAATGACTCCCACATGCCTTAGAATGACAAATAATGACACTACTTACCTCATTGTCAGGAATACATCTTTGAAATATTTGATCAGGATAATATTTGAATAAGAAAGGGTAATCCCAATAAAATTTCTTCATTTCATTCAAAAACTTACTTTTGTCTTGGGTACTCCAATAAGTTGGCAAATCTCCTATAGCAAGAAAATTGATATTTTTAGCAAACCAAGGCATTGAACTAAGAGAAAGTAAGGATTCATCAGGAAAGTAATTATCGATTGGTGTGATGTCAGATGTCGAATCTATTGTCAATCTTAACAAAAGATTCGTATCAACATTTTCGGTGCCTTTCTTATCCATGATTTCTTCCTGAGAATAAATCATTTGCAAATCTTCAGATTCATCAAACTCAATTTTACTAAAAGTAGATTCAAGTTGATCATAAACTAATTCTTCAATAGGATATACTTCTTATAATCATTATCATCTCCAGGTTGCTTGTAAATGTTGAAAATATTCATCTCTAATGTCATGTTTCCAAATGATAGCTTCATGAGTTCATTCCTACAATTAATCAATGCATTAGAAGTTGCAAGAAACGGACGTCCTAAAATAACAGGAAATGAATTACATGCTTCAACAGGTT
>Ga0325405_1001164_pt1 | contig 26394 bp, 25 predicted proteins | sample PopdelMetagenome_21_FD_205663 | JGI IMG/M metagenome (GOLD analysis project Ga0325405, IMG submission 205663) | Populus deltoides microbial communities from Bellville, Georgia, United States - Xylem-Control-R2 | ecosystem: Host-associated > Plants > Phyllosphere > Stem > Wood/Secondary xylem...
GTCTTCCTCAATCACTAAGAATCGAAATCAACAAGTGCTCTCCTTTTTCTCCTAAAGACATACAAAGAGCACCCACTTCAACAGCTGAACATTCATTAAGAGAAATTGAAGTCTAAGAGTACAAGAATCCACACAACATATATTTCTCTGAAAATTCCTCAAACACTGACCGATGGATATATACTAGCTTAATTTGATATGATCTATCTTAATTTGATCACTCGTCACTTGCTACCAATGCTAGCTTGCTATTACTTTCACTGCAAGAACAGTCACTAGCTGAGCAAAAAGAATTACAGATGGAAGAATTAATACGTTCATGAAACATTCTTATCAAACTCGTATATATAATCTTAAATAAAGAAGACGCATGACGCATGAACCAGACAGACTTACCAACAGATCATAACCAATTTCAACCTTTGTTTTGGGTTTTGCAAACAAAATTCTATTATTATTATTATTATTATTATTATTATTATTCATAAAAAATTATCAATTTACCTATGATTTCCATGCTATTATTGACACTTTATTTTCTTAAAGCTATTTATTGGATTATAATTTAACATAATTTTGAAGATGTCTTTCATTTAAATAGGGACAAAAATATACATATCATAACTAATTCTTATAAGATTTATAGCAAATATAGAAAATAAGCATCATGTAGGAAATATGTATTGAGTCATTTTCTTTTAGCTTGCATTCATTAAAAAAAATTATTCTTGAACTAAAAAATATTTTGTCCTTCTCTGTAAAAACAAATATTTTCTCTATCAAAATTATCATGTAATATAATTAAATTAAATGATAAGACAATAATTTTAAGGTTTAATAAGTAAAAAATGTCTAGCATGATTACTTCCTGAAATACTGTTTTTTTTTTTTTTTTTAAGTTAACTAGATATTATGATACGTGCTCCATGCGTAATTCGTATTATTTTCATATTTACATTAATGAAGTAGTAATGTAAAAGATTATTTAAAAATATATAACGACTTTACAAAAATATATATTTTATAATTGCTGATAAAATAATATTCATTTCAACTGGTAATTCCACTAAATAACTTGTATTATCTAGTTTTATAATTTAATTGAATTCTTATTTTCCTAAAAAAAAAAGTAATTGATGCTTTAACATTGCTTTGCTTTATGATTAGTCTTGATTATTTGTTTTTCATGCATATGCATGATATTCTTGATATGTTGTGGGAATGTTACACTAATTACACTGAATGAATATATGCCGAAGGAGCTAAGAAGGATGGAAAATATATATATGCGTCTTGGTATCAAGTTAATGGAGAGAAACCTCTTACTGATGAAGCCATAAAGAAAAGTTATGATGACTCTTCAAACTTGCATCACAGTGTATGCACCACGAAGATATCTTTCAACAATAAAGACTTATTGCTCGGATCAAAACTCTATAATTGCCTTTTTTTTATCAAAGGTTACGTCATTGAAAAAATGGTGAATTGTATTTTGATGGATGATGGTTCGGCTGTCAATATACTACCTCTTAAAACCATAAAAGAGCTTTGGATTCCTATGGATAAACTCTTTCTAAGTCATATGATGATTCAAGGTTTTAATTAAGGAGGGAAAAACACCATGAAAAAGATAAAACTTGCTATACTCATGGAAGATATGAAGTCCAATGTACTTTTTCAGGTTATAAATGTCAAAAGTACCACTTATAACATGTTACTTGGATGATCATGGATTCTTGAAAATGGTATCGTCTTCTCAACGCTCCATCAATATTTCAAGTATTGTCAAATGAACAAGTGAGAAAAATAGTGATAGATACCAACCCCTTTACTACAGTTGAAGCCCACTTTGCTTTAGTGAAATTATTGATTAATTAATACGGGTAAATGGGTTGGTCATGACGTCCAATTATCAAAAGGTCTTTTAGGAGACGAAGCTTTATCCTTTTAGTTTGGTCCATTGTTGTAGAAGCATTCCCAACTTATTTTTTTTTTTTTGTCAAAACTCACCACCTTAACATCTTAGTTGCAAACGTTAATTTGATATTTATATAAAAAAGGAATTATATGTAAACTGATATTTCTCCCTTCAATAATCGGTTAAATGGCATTTTTCTTCCTTGATCAATTTCTATTTTTGCACGTCTTTAAAATCAATTTGAGTACTTAGACTTTTGGTTAGAAAGCAAAGTTGATCCCTATGATATGTTGGGGGATAAATTTTAAATCATAGTGGTTTGTTTAATATGTGTTAAATTTCAGAGGACACTATAATAGATATGTTATGTTTTTATGTTGGTCACGAAAATATTATTGGTTGACTTTTTTGGTGGAATCATATAAAAAGTATGTATTTTTTTTTTAATTTTTAATGAGATATAATTTGTGCTTTAAAAAGATTATACCTTAAAAAATAACCAACCACATCCCTCATTGAAACACACTCTTAATTACATTACCTCAATGACATCTGCATTCAAACACCAAGGTAATTGTTCTCCTCCACTCCTCTGTCAAGTAAACCACATGACCTCAGTGGCCAGGAGTATAGACACATCAAGCCACGCATTCAAGAGGAGAAGTCACATGAGATCACACGCCCTACTTCCTCTGCTCCAAATTAATTCATGTGTTTAATTTTTTATTTATAATTTATTATACACACTTAAAAACATTACCATATAAAATAACAGTTATTTAACATATTTAATTAATTTCATTGATTTTTATTTAAATATTTGATTTTTAATTTTTTTGGGATATCATCGGGATATAATCAAAGCATCAATTCCACAACCCATATTACCTAAACCTGGACATATAAAGTAGTTATATAGATAAAGTAGTCTTTAATATGTAATTTATTTGAATATTTGATTTTTAATTTTTTTACCACAATTCAATAATAAATAAGTTTAAGAAATACATTCAAATAATGCTTAATGAATATCCTAAAAGCACCGTTTAACTTTTTCCTTATCAATTTAACTTTTAAAGTTGTTTAATAATATTGATTATATATTACCCTGCAACACTAAAAAGGACTAAGATTTTTTTACTAAAGTTTATATTTTTAGTCAATTTAGCAATTTGCAAGTTGTGATTTGAGAGCAGATAGCAACACTTAATTTTCTAGTTTTTACAGACAACAGGTCGTCTGTGGTTTTGTTTTCAAAAACAATAATGAACGGATAATATATCATTCACCCCCTTAATTAAAAGAAAATAAAAACATTAGGGCCGCCTAGCCCTTTGCTCTCTCTTTTTCAGTTTTTCCCATAATAATAATAATAATAAATTATTGATGAAGATTCAATTGAACTTGGTGTTTATAATTAATATTTTTAAATGTATTCTAAAAATAATTGTATTATATTTATGATTTTTTAAAATTTCAGTCACACAAAATATAAATATACTATTTTGATATTTTTTATTAACTTGTTTTAATAATTATAAAATATTTTTGTTTTCAACAAAAACAATAATATCAATTAAAAACATAAAAATAAAATTATGTTCAAATAATACAATGGAAAAAAGAAAGAAAGAAAAGGAAAAGTGTTTTTTTCAAATCTCAATCCATGTCGTGAAAAACATGTTGGGCATCTCAAAGAATTGTCAACGAAATGATTCCATTGAACAAAAATGCCCTCGTAACTCTTGAATATTTAATTTGTAAATTAAGGAGGTTTAAAGAATTGTAGTAGTTGTTTTTTAAAATATATTTTTTAAAAAAAATGTAAAGTTTTTCTAGAAATCTTAAGATAGGTAGGTCACCTGATAAGTAAATCATTGTTTAGGAAAAGCACTGAGTTTTAGCATGATCAGACAATTTCTCTTTACAACACTTACTACGCGAAGCACTGGACAAGTTTTGCTTTGTAAGCATTATAAAGAGGGGGCATCTGTTGCTACCTAATTTTTTATCCAAGTTTTGATAAATTTTCAAAAATGAAAAAAATAATAATGGTTTACATGTGGCGATAACATAAAGCATCATGACTAATATTAAGGAAGCAATATGTCAAGGAGATAATTACTGAATCATATATAATTACTAAAATATAAAATATCATAGATATATGATTTCATTCATGCTGGTTATGGAAAATTATCACTGTAATATAAAATACCATATATATAGGATTTGTTAGTGCTGGTTATAGAAGATAATCTCTGCAATAATTATTGCAATATTTTTTTAAATAGTACGTGTAAAAATTTTCTATATAAGTGAACCTCCAGCCATATACAAAAGGGAGAGAATTTTAAAGGAAGAGCACACCGAAAACCCTAAAAAAAACACCCATATTTATCAAGCCAGCCAACCACCCTCGGGGCTAGAGAAAAAAACCAAAACTACGCCCCTCCCCAGCTTTTCGCCTTTTTTCTTCTTCTTCCCCACTCACCTGCGCTTCCCCTCTCACAGCCGTCACTGCTCCTCCCCCTTTCTCAGTCAAAACTTTCCCTCTGCACACAAGCTTCCCTTCTCCCTTTGCCAGACCTCACTCCCCCAGCTTGTAACCACCGTGAACACCACTTACAGGCCTTCCCTCTCTGTCAACACAACCCCCAGAAACGGCTCTCCCGCAATCTTCCTCCTCACTGGCTATTTCCTCAGCAACAGCAACACCAAAAATTAACATGATAGCACCGCAAGCTTCAGCCTTTGCACTGTAACCTTCAGCAACAGCGCTATGACCAGTCTCGTCTCTGCACCAGCAGTTGGTCCCAGTCGTCTCCCTTGCCATATCTCTTCCCCATCGCCTTCGTCCCTTCGTTTCTGTCTACAGTTTCTTCTCCTCCAGACCTTTTCTTCCATAGGCACGGTGAGCTCTGGAAAGCGATAACAGCACCTCCTACTTCTGCACCAGCAGCGTTCACACTGGTTAGACCAACGGTGCAACTTCTTCTTCGCCAGCACATCAATCTCTTCACTGGCGCTTCTCAACAGCCCAGTCATCTTGCACCGGCTACAACCGTGGAGTCATTTTCAGCCCCGACATCCATCACTAACTCGCAGCCCCTCAACCTTCGGGAGCAGGTATTAGCCGAAGCAGCAGCCCACAGGAAAACAGAGAAAGAGCAACACAGAGGGAATAACGTCCAGTACACCAGCACATCACACCTTCATCGCCGTCTCCCTCATCATCTCCACATAGAACATCAGCAGAAGGAAAGAAAAGGAACAGAGGTCATCAACGGGCATGGCTATCGTTTTTATTGTCCCTAGAAGCAATGACCACCGGCTGTGCGCAAGAAGCTGCAGTACCGTTGTCTTCATCCATCTCAATTACCAGAGAGGGAGAGAAAGAAAACACAGAAAATAGGACAAAAAAGAGAAGAGAACAAGGGGAACGAAGATACAGAAGAGGAACCCACGAACGAAAGCAGCGGAAGGCAAAAAGGCCTGATCGGTAGCAGACCAGGTAAGCTGTTTGTTATTCCCAGCTTCTGTTAAAGATGCATGCGTATCATCTAAACTTTGAGAAATTGAACAATGAGTTTTGCAAATTTCACAAGAAAAATTTCTGTTGGGATCCATCAAATGGAAGGCCACCTTGAAATGGCCAAGATTGAAATTGTTTGGCAGGCCGCCCATGAAAATTAGGCCACTTGAAAAATCTCTGTATTTTTCCACCACCTTTTATTTTAATTCCCGAGGTAGTGCGTTTCCTAACCCTACCTCCCTTTTCAAGAAAGCCTTCAAGCCCTTATTTCATTTTCGAGAGCATCTTCAAGCCTTCAACTCCTTTCAAGTGCGCCTTCGAGCCTTCATCTCCTTTAGAGTGCGCCTTTGAGCCCTTGACCATCCAAGGTAGTGCGTTTCCTAACCTTACCTCCCTTTTGAGAGCGCCTTCAAGCCCTCATCTCCTTTAAGTACGCTTCAAGTCCTTACTTTCTTTCAAGTGCGCATTTGAGCCCTCTTCTTCCTTTTAAGTGCTCCTTTGAGCTCTCATCCCGGGGATAAGACATCAATGAGACCCTTTTCTTTATATTTGTAAAAGAAAAAACCCTTTTCACGTTTTATTCTTCATCGGGCAGGTCGCCTGGAACAATTAGGCCACTCGCAAAACCCTTTTCGCGTTTTTTTTTCTTCCTATCGGGCAGGTCACCTGGAATAATTAGGCCACTCGTGAAACCCTTTTCGTGTTTTATTCTTCAACGGGCAGGTCGCCTGGAATAATTAGATCACTCGCGAAACCCTTTTCGCGTTTCTTTTTCCTATCGGGCAGGTCGCCTGGAACAATTAGACCACTCGCGAAATCCTTTTCGCGTTTTATTCTTCAACGGGCAGGTCGCTTGGAACAATTAGACCACTCGTGAAATTCTTCGCGTTCTTTTATCATCGGGCAGGTTGCCCAAAACAATTTGATCCATTTCAAAAAAAAAAAAACAAAAAAAGTGGGTCATCTTCCAAATGACTTGTTTCTTGATTTCTACATCTCTCTGTAAAGGTCGTGTGTCAATCTACTGTTTTCAAAGTTTTCAAGACAAAAAAAAGAAAAGCAAAGGTTCTTTCTGTATCTACTTTTCTTTATAAATTTACTACACAAAGCTAAAAGAAAATGAAATTTTCCAATATCTTTGCATAGTAAATATTATAAAGAGGGAGCAACTGTCATAACCCAATTTTTGACCATTTTATTTTAATTATTATTATTATTTTATTTACTAGAAAATTATAAAAACAAAAATGATGAAAAAAATATAATAATGATGATGAAAAAAAAATGAAATAAATGAAGAATGAATTAAAATTTGGGTTAAGGGCAACTTGATTAGAAGTTTAAAGATTTAATTAAATTTTTGACTAGTTTAATTAATGAAGTCAAGGGTTTAATTGGAGAATTGATAAGTTTTAGACTTAATTGGACTTGGATTTAATTAAATCAGGGACTTAATTGAAGAAATAACAAAGTTTGGGGTTAATTGGGGGCACGATTGCAACAGATTAAAGTACAAGGACTAACTTGTAAAAGGTGCCGAAATGCAGGGGAAATTATAGTTTAAACCAGGGGCTTAATTATAAAATTTTCGAAACTTCACGGGTCAAAACGAAAATGGCCACTGTTTATCTCCAACGACGTCGTTTTGAAGACGCTGTTCATCTTCTTCTTTTTTAAGCCAAAGACCGTTTCCAGCAGTAAAGGGCAGTAATCATCCGCTCACCTCAGTTATGGACGTTTTAATGTTGTCGTCCCTCTGCATGTCGTCCTTTACCACCGATCGGACTCTATAAAACAGAGGAACAATGAAGAAAATAGAGCGAAAAAAATCTAGGAGACAGAGGGAGGAGGGACGGAGAGAAACAGAACCAGGGAAAATTTTGGTCCACCAACCAGCAGCACCTCGTGCTTTTAACACCATTGTCTTCGTCTTGAACGGAGAAGAGAGGACGAACGAAACAGAGAAAGGGGAAGAAAACGAACACCAAAGGAAGAAAACAGAGAGTTAAACCCAGCTTTGGTTTAGTCTCAGAATTCAAGCATAACACGGAATAAAACAGAGCAAGAAAACAAAGAAAAAGCAAGCAGAAAAGAAGAACCACCCGAGAGAACCGGCATCGTCATCTTCTTAATTCCTTAATCCCAAGAACTGAGAAAACAGAGGAACACAGAGCAAAGCAGAAAAGACGGTGGGCACAGAAGCAAAGGAAAGCAAAAGGAAAGGTCATACGCAGACGGGAGGCACCACCGTGCTGCAACCATCTTCGTCGTCTCTAGAAGCAGGTACGTCCATTCTACTTTTATTCTCTGTATTCAATAAAACATTGAACACAATGTGTAGGTAATTTAATTACCTTCACACTGTGTGCAACTTGCCCAGCCGGGTCACTGGCTTGGGCCAGTGACCGGGCCGGGCTGGCTGGGTCCAGCCCGACCCATGTGGGCTGTCCTAGGCCTGGGCCCAGCCCCCAAAAAAAAAAAAAAAAATAGAAAGTGTAGAAATAAAAATTTTGCATGTCTTAGGAAAAATGTATTTTTGTCAATTTATTCACTGATATCAGGATCAGGAATTAAAAAAGAAAATATACTGATTTTCTTTTCGTAGCTACGAATTTTTACCAACGCCAGAGTTGGAATTATTCGGGATTGAATATTCACTGGCGCCAGAGTCAGGAATATTATAAACAAATCATCATAGCATAAGCGAATAAATGTTTAGCAATATTAGGCAAAACCAGCAATGCAGTCTACCTCAAGCAGAACGTTTAAGGGGTGATAATATCTTTTCTTTTACGTAACCAGTCCCGTACCATAGAATCTTTGTTGACCAGTTAGGGTTCCTAGTGACCATAATACTAGGTGGCAACTCCTTGAACAACACCTTTTCCCCTAAAATAACAAGATGCCAGAATTTTTTTTTTTTCCATAATCAAGATTATTTTTAGGGTCGCCGCGATGTCCAGGTGCGACAGTCTCCACTGTTACTGGTTTGTCCCCTTTGATACAAACTTCTTGGCCCTGCCATATAAATGCCATCCACATCTCCTCATAATTGCAGACAATGGTCTTCAGTTTAGCCAGCCACTGGATTCCTAAGATCATATCGCAATTTTGGAGGTCCAATGTGTACACATCAGTCTCGAAGGAGACCCCCTGTATGGACTATTGAAAGTTTTTGCACACAGAAGAACAAGTCATGAGTCCCCCGTCAGCAACTTGTACAATCAATGACTTAATGCTGGTGAGCCTGCAATGTAACCTCTCTGCAACTTAGTTACTAATGAAGTTATGGGTGCTGCTTGAATCTACCAAAATAAACAAAGGTTGTTTCTCCACCCTGCCTGTGACCTTTCCTTTTGAGTCCTGCTACCCCTTCCAAGGCATTAAGAGACAAGTGTGGGTTATGAGTTACCTGTTCTACTTCAATCACCCCTTCCCCTTCACTACACTCTCCATCCTCTTCAACAACACACAGGGAGTACAACCTTTTGTTATGGCACCGATGGCCAGGAACAAATTTTTCGTCACACCAGAAACAAAGACCCTTAGCCCTTCTCTCATCTAAGTCCTTGTTTCTGATAGGTCTAGTGGTTCTGCTGACTGGGTTGGTGTTATAGGGTGGGTTATTGGGTAGTAACCCATTGGAAAATGGTTTAGAGGTGTTATTGGAAGATCCTGGTAGGCTTTTGTTGTAGTTAGGTGTAGTGTATGGTTTAATTTGATGAGCATATGCAGTGGGTTGGTAGGTTTGTTTATTAGGATTGGAGCTATAGCGCCGGTGGGTGAGGGTATTGTCCTGTAAATGGGTAAGAGTGTAAGCTTGTTTGAGAGTTTTTGGTTCGAACATTTTGATCAGATTCTTGACCTCCACTTCCAATCCTCCGATAAAGAATACCAATGCATTTTTTTTTTCCAGAAATCTCTGATCGATTCCAAAGGATGTCAAAGTCCTTGATGTAAGTTTCCAAGTCGTTTTTCTGTTTTAATTCAATGAGTTTTTCTAATGGATTTCTTTCCCTACCAAACCTACAACATAAAGCTTCTACATACTCAGGTCATGGCACTACCTGTCCCCCCAGACTTCTCATGAAATTTTGGTGCCAACACAAAGCCATTCCATCCAGATAGTAAGATGCCAATTTGAGCTTATCATGCTCAGCAACCTCTTCCACATCAAAATACTAATTGCAATTATAAATCCACTTATGTACATCGTCCCCCTCAAAGATAGGGAATTCTCGTTTTGGTCTATGTAAGGAATAATAGGGAGGTGTACCTTCATTGGTTCCATGGAACTTGGCTGAGAAGTCCCTCACAGTAGTGTACTGAGGTGCAGGTGGTTGTCGTGGTGCCTGGTGTGGGTTGGTCTCACTGGTAGCGAGCTGAGTGTTCTGCGAGACTGAATCCACGCGAAAGACAAGGGCATCAAGGACCTCCTTAAGCTCGCGAAAACTTATATTGGTATCCGCCCTGGTGTCATTAAGTTGTTGCTGTATTTGATCATACGCTTGAGTATGCTCCGGGTTGTTAGTTTCATCCCCCTTTCTGGCATCTTGGGACCTCATCTCTGGTGGCATTGTCGAGTCAAAAGATGCTGCTCTGATACCACTTGGAGCAACCAGTTAAGAATACGATCACTTGACAGTAATATAACTGGTAGAGATGATGAAGAATAAGAAGATGATAGTGATGGAAGGTAAGGGAAGGAAGATACATAGATTATTGGCAAAGAATACAGGAGAGGGAGTAAGGGGAGATAGAGAGTGTGTTCCGAAAATTAAGGAATTTGTTATATCATTATATTTTTCATGCCTCTACTAGCAACAAAAACGTACTATATATAACACAGTTCTTCCTTCTTAAGATTCTAGAGCTTGTGCTCTTCAGCACGTGGCTTTTACAATTGAATATTAAACCACATAACATTGACTATAACTGAAATGTTCAAAACGCATTGTTTGACTTAACAGTAATTTAAACTACCCTCCCTTAGATTATTTATCCCATCTCTACATGTAACACCCTTTGCCAGAAGTGCTTCTAGATCTCATTATCCATCTCTTGCTTTCATAGGAAATGTTGCTACCCAATTTTTTACCCATGTTTTAATAAATTTTCAAAAAAATAAAAATAAAAATAAAAAAATAAAGATTTACATGTGGTGATAACATAGAGCATCAGGGCTAATATTAAGGAAGCAATATGTCAAGGAGATAATTATTAAATCATATATAATTACTGCAATATAAAATACCATAGATATATGATTTGATTCGTGCTGGTTATGGAAAAATAATCACTGCAATATAAAATACCATATATATAGGATTTGTTGGTTCTGGTTATAAAAAAAATCTCTGCAATAATTATTGCAATATTTTCTTAAATAACACGTGTAGAGATTTTCTATATAAGTGAACCTCCAGCCATATGCACAAGGGGGAGAAAAATATTCACAAGGGGGCAATTTTTTAGAAAAAAAGAGAGCTAAACACAAAAAAACCCTAAAAATAAAAAACCCTAAACCCATTTCTCTTCCTTAGCCGCAGCCCCTCCTCTCTTAAAAAATAAAAAAAGCCGCCGCCCGTTCCCCCACCTTCTTCTCCTCCCACAGCAGCCGACCAGATCATTCCCCTTGCCCTCCATCTCTCCAGCCGCTCATCCTCCTTTCCCACAGAAGAAAGCAGCTGCCGCCCTTCCCCTTTTTGGGACCAAATCCAGAGAGCACCTCACGGTTCTTCTTCCCCATCGCCATTTTTCAGCACCCGAAGACCAGCTCTTTCCTTCTCCCACAGACTAGCCACCCGAACACCCCTACTTCCATAGACCTACCCCTTCCCGGCCACAGATCTTCCCTCTCTCACAGAACCCAGGCCGGTCCTCCACCATAACTCAGCCTCCCTGCTCACCGGCTTCCACAAATCCACCCGAAAGACAGCCAAGAAAGGGCAAGGGGGCAGAAAACCGAGACTTTAAGGGCGCCAATCTCCCAGCCATGGCAGTGGTGGGCGACACCGCCGGTGTAGAAATGAAGGAGGAGAGGAGAAATCGCCGATCTAGCCATCCATACATCTGGCCTGTCGGCGGCGCGTGCACTAAACCCAACTCCAGATCAGCAGATCGGAATGGAAAGCAAAAAATTGATCTACAAAAAAACTTAAAACAGACTGCTTGTGTTTCTGTTTTCTTGTTGCAGGTTGTTGTTACCCAATTTTTGACCCATGTTTTGATAAATTTTCAGAAAAAAATCCAAAAATAGCGAAAAAACATCGAAAATCCAAAAAAATACGTTTTTTAATATATTTGCATCGTTTTTAGCATTTTCAACATCATCTCAGAAAAATTTTAATTTTCAAAGGTATTTTGAACGCGTTCAACTTTTAACGCGTAAATTTCACAATCATTGATTTTCCTTGTTGAGTCGACGTTGATATTGTCTATTTTTAAAAAAAATCAAAAATACAAAAAAATCAAAAAATCAAATTTTAGAAGGGACCAAATCTGAAAAGGAAAAGTTGAGGGACCAATTTAATTGTAGCCAAGCCACACTTCTCCTATAAATACCATACTACAGTAAAACACCAGAGGGGGAGAAAATGGACAAGGAGGCTAAGTTTTCATAAAAGGGGGAGCCTAATAGAAAAGAAACCCTAAACAAAAAAGAAACCAAAAACCTAAACCCATTTGAAAAAAGAGGTGCCCCTCCCCTCCATCACCGTTTTCCCCCAACGCCATTTTTCTGCTCCGTTGGCCCGAGCATGTCTACCCTGGACCTCATCTGATTTCCCTTTCCACACCCATAAAATAGAACCAAGCAGGCGTCCACCCCCCAGCTCTTGGACCTTTTGCTTCCTTTTCCCTAGCCGCTGACCATCCGAGCTGTTGGTTTTCAAAGCCTCTCACAGCCCCCCCATCTCTCGGCTCTCCCAAAACCAGAGGCCGGCCGTTGCCTCCATTGTTCCCCCATTTTTCCACCCTCCTTCCCCACAGTAGAAAGAAGCCAGCCTTCTCTTAGTCCCACCGCGCCAACAGCGCCACAGCAACACCCCAGCGCCACCGTCAGCTCCAGTATCCTCGTGGCCAACCACCATCAACCAGCCAACAACAGCATCCCTTCTCCAGCAGCTCATTACAGAGACGATGAGGAAATGACAAGGGAGGCCGAAGGACAGTAGAACGGGGCAGAAAACCAAAACTTCAAGGGTGCCGGTCTCCCAACCATAGCAGCGGTGGACGACACCGCCGGTGTAGAAATGAAGGAGGATGACGGAAGTTGCCGATCCAGCCATCCACACGCTTGGCCTGTTGGCGGCGCGTGCAATGCCCGACTTCAGATGTGATGGAAGAGAAAGAGAAGCAGATCTGAAAAAGGGGAAGGAAGAGAAGTCGATCTGAAAACAAAACTAAAACAGACTTGCTTGTTGTGTTTTTGGTATTTTGCAGGTAACGGCGTTGCTCACAGCCAACAAGAATGTGAAGATCTCCCCCCGCTCTCTGGATTTCACGGCGGCACGTGAACCCACGCGCAACAGTTGCGGTGGCGCGTGGAGATGATGCACCGCCACTGTTCCATGCCCAGAAACCTTCCAGCACTGTTCCCGAAGCTGTTTTGTAATTTTCAAATGTTGCTGTGTATATTTAGATTACTAGAATTTGATTTATTTTGAACTTTTGATATTTTGTAATATGTAAAAGTGATGGGGAGTTGAGCATAGTAAAAAAGTAATGTTAGTGTGTGTGTTTGTTTTTTTTATTATTTTATTTATGTTATTGAATTATAAAAATAAACAAGGATAAAAAGAATTAAGTGTTTAATTTGAATATGGTTAAATATCTCAAGGAAAAATAAAATCATGTTGTATTTCCCGTGAAAATGTAAGAACACGTTTCTACATCTATTTTGGGATTTAATAACTGATTTATTAAAGCCTTAAGAATTTGATTAATATTTTAAATTTTCAAATCACATCAAACTGCAAAGCAGCTTACCTCAGGTAGGGTGTGCTAGGGGTGGTAGTACCTTCCCTAGCCACAACCAGTCCCTTATCCTCGAATCTCTGATAATGACCAGTACATCCGGGTTTCCTAGTAACCCTCAATAAAATACTAGGTGGCAACTACCAAGAATCAAATCAAGCAAGCATAACAAAAATCGCCATCAGACGCCGCGCGGGTGACATGCGACAGAATGGCGACTCCACTGGGGAAGGTACTGTTTTTGACAATACTGGACTAAGCTTTGTGTATTAGATGTGTTTTAAGTTTTTTGTTTTGTATTGTTTTATTTTTATTTTATCCATGCATTGTATAGAATTATTCCATGCATCACATGTTTTAAGTTTTGAAAGCACACACCAGCTTCAGGTTAAGTGGGGGACTAACAGCTTGTCTTATGACTTGAGTCAAGGTTTAAGTTTGTGTAAACTCCAACTCTTTGTTAAGTGCTTAGACTGGTAACCGGTTGGTACACGTGCCAACCCATTATCTGTTGAGCCCCTATATTGCCTTTACGAGGGTGATCACTGGGACAACAAGAGACCCTTTTTAGAGACCAAGTAGTAAACCTACCTTTTGTCTCACGTAAAAAGATTAGAACCTGCCTTTAGGATGTATGCTCCGTATATATTGTTTTGCATCTGAGCAAGCCCTTCTTGAAGCATATTGAATTCAAGACTTACGAGGGATATAATGGTCATCACTCAAGAAATTTCTATTGTAGAGTTTGATCAAGAAAAAAAATTATTGTTTATCATGCAAGAGTTATGACCATATGTCTCCCCTCGAAGGGCAAGTTCATCATATAGATTGCATGTCATACATTTATCATGCATGCACCGGGTTGAAAGTAGGGTTCCCCAAATAAGCTTTGCTACATCTGATTGAAAAAAAGATGATGAGAAATGAAGAAAAGGGTCAGAGCGAGGCTCATTGTCAAAAGGAAATGGAGAGCATCAAAGGTGAAGTAGCTAGACTCACATCTGTTTGAGCAAGCGCTGAGCTTTAAGAAATAGAAAGGGAATGTCTGCACAGTCTTCTGTGAGAACACTTGGTGTCCACGTCCCATTGAAGCTACACCTCTCTTTTTCGGTCATGAACAACAACAACGCCTTCAATCATCAATGAAAGATAATCTCTTTTTTGGTTCAAATGCATTGTTAGTTGTTCACTGCTTTCACGTCTTGCAATAGCACCCAATAGCTGCTAGCTTTTTGTGTCTGATCTTCTTTGAAGTCACCGAACACCATTCATAACCTGCAGCACAAGATGTTAATTTGAAAAACATGAGTATACCTTGAACTTCAACATAGCAAAGCTCTCTTTATAGAGATTTGTTTGTGGATCTGCCAGTGGGGAATACAAGAGGGGATGTGGGAGTTTCAGAAGCTATAAAAATTTACCCCATCAGTTTCAGCACCGAAACACAGTGTGTCAGCATTAAAACGCAGAAGTAAAGAGAAGAGACATGCCTAGACTGAAAAACATGAAAAAAGATTAAAACTTCAACAGAGCATAACTCTTTCTACAAGTGTCTGTTTGCTGCACCAGTGAGGAATCGAAGAGGAGACATAAGAGTTTCAGATTCACCAGTTTCTCTTCTAGTAGAGACAATACATGATTCCACGCGTCGGTAGTGGCGGTGCTGCGCGCTACCAATGATACCTAACAACCTTGAAAGGTTTCCACCAATCTTCAAACAACCACAACAAGCATAAAAGATTGGCATGAGATTGTGAGGATTGCTATAAGAGTTGAACAAGCTATAATGATGGGAAAGATTGAAGGTTCTGTCATGGATTCCAGAACAATGATGAGAGTTGAATTAAAAGATGATCCTGAAGGTGGTATGATCCAGATAAGAGATGTGAATATCATGGTGGGGTTTTGGGCCATTCATTTGAATAGTTGCAAAATTTTCAAGAATCAAGACCGGATGATTGTGAGCAAGAAGCAAGTTGAGTTTGTGAAAGATGATGTCATCAACCATAACGTCACCAGAACATCATCAGATTGACAAAAGATTGAAAATGCTTGGCAAACACAGATATTGCCATAAAGGTTGATCCAAGAAGGGTGTTAAATTGGCAGTCATTTTGTTATGAAGTTTTGTCATTCTGCATTTTGTTTTTGGGTCACATCTCATCTTTAAACGAAATATGTCTTTTCTTTGTCTCTTTGTTGTTCTGAAAGCATGAGATGTTTCTTTCAAAGGTTATTTTGACAAAATATTCTGAATAAGCTCCAACATGCGATTAAAATTTATCAATCATGAAGATTAAAAGTATTTTGATTACAGAAATGACTCAATGCTTGAAAATGACATGAGGTGACCAAAAGAATAATTTGAACTCACCTCCTGAAACTGAACCACACTTCATATAGCTAAGTTTTAGCAGTATGCATAATGACATATAATGGATTCAGTAGTTATGGACTCGTTAATAATTGATTCTTACAAGTCCAAATCATGACACTGGATGAGGTCAAAATTTATCGGTTCTAACCGACCTTTCTTGAAATGAGAAAAGGTCATCTTTGTTATCCTTTCACATTTCTTGAAATATTATCCCTTGCAGTCCCATTTTGAGCCTGGTAAAATATTTTCTTTAAAAAAGAAACCATGACTAGGATCACACCTACACTGGGGGCAAATGAGAGATATTTTGAAGACATTAATAGAATTAATGGATAAAAGAAAGGCTTAGAAAAAAATTCCAATGATTGAGAAAGGGCTAGAAGAAGAAAAGCCATAGATTGAGGTACATCCAAGAAATCTTTGAGGAAGGCTATGTAAAAGAAAAAAAAAAGAAAAAAAAGAACAAAAAGTGGAATGGAAGGAGAATGCCTATCAATTCTAAAAGGGGCAAAAGAGGTTTCAATTGAAGAAAGACACAACAAATGCCAAAAGTAAAAAAAAAAAATCAAGCTTCATATCTTTTGGTGTGTCTATGATAAAGCCTCTAGTGTCTTCAAAAAGATTAGATTGGTTATTCATCAAAGGAAAAGTTGGATTTGCATTATGACCTATGTTAAGAGAATTCTGATCTTTGAGATTAACAAGGTTATATGTCACTTTCTCTACTATGACAACAAGAGAAAGAGAGTTGATGAATAGTTGATGTTGATCCTTGGTCTTTGAAACCCTCAAACATATTTTGAGCATGCGAATTTCCTTTCTTTCATAAGCCATGAATCATAGCCTGCATTACGTGCTTTTAAAAGCCCTTTTTGATCAAGTAAGCAATTTGAACCGATAAATGGCACTCTCAAAACTTGAAGAGCTTTTCCATAAGAGTCATGGCTTCATGGATTAAGCTACTGGTTATTATGCATGCTGATAAAATTGGTGTTAAAAAAGAAAACAATCTTTCTTGATGAATCCTCAAGTTTTGACTTGAGCCTTGTGTTTTTTAAAATTCAAAAAAGGTCACCTCATCGCAGACCATCAAAAGACATACCCAAGATCAAAGACTAAAACTGACACAAAGAACCATGAAAAAAGTCATTTTAATCTTACAACGGGTCATTTCTGTTTTTAAAATACAAGACAATCAAAGGACTACATTGAATAGTGTGTGTTGGGTTTTTTACCAAAAAAGCTTGAATTTCAAAAATACTTTTAAAAAATTTACATCTCTCTGATTTCATTTCAACAATTAAACTTGAATATACATGACCTTTGAAATATGAGATTAGATTCCAGAACAAGAAAGATTGTTGAACAAAGAATAACATCGATTGAGTCTGTGAAATCCTTGATATGAAATGACATCAACTCTTCTCAACACTCCTTGAAAAATTGAGCCACCTGGGGGCAATACAGTGGACCCTGAAAAGGAAAAACAAGCAATATTAATATCAGCTGGGGGGCAAAGAAAGATGATTAAATGAAGAATCGATGAACGGAGGACAATATGGTTCAAAAAAAGATAATCAATGAACGAGCACATTCAGATCACATCGGGGGCAATATTGTTCAAAAACATTCTATGATATAGTGAACTCCAGTAGCAATTGAAAACAACGTTGCACTTGAGGGACAACCTAGTATCTTCATCTTGGGGTTATCCTTTGAAACATGGCTATAACAGATGTTGTCTCATAGTTGCATTTGAAAGAATGTCAGAAAGATGCACACCACCAAGACTGACTGTGGGACCATCCACTTTGGAGCTCAAAGGCTGACTGTGGGACCATCTATTTTGGAGCTCAAAGGCGCACTTCATCGCATGAATATGGGTGATAAAATGAACATCATCGGTGATGCCAATGCGTTTCTTTTCACAATCTGATTCGACAAGATGAGAGAAATCCATGGAGAAGAGCATTGAGCTTACAACGATGAGCCTTGTACTGCAAGCTATGAGATGCATGTCTGGACGACTAGATAGTTTCCAAGAAGACTGGTGATAACATACACTTGAAGAGTATTGTTTTAGCTTGAGGCAAGTTTATGAGTGATTGACAATCTTGATGGGTGTTGGCACGATGCGCACAATCAATGAGAGAACAATTCTCGGGATAATCCAGAAGATGAATGATCGGTTAAGCTCATTCATGATGAATCAAGAAACACCATACTTGGGGGCACACTCATACTTGATAAACAACGAGAGGAGTAATCATCGCGGACAGCCCAGGATAGACACGACACTTATAGCTGAGTGGATGGCTAGCACACGGATAAGCTGGTAGATCATAAGGACAAAGAAGGCTTCGGAATGCAAACAAAGGCATCTTATGACGATGGAACATCAAAGAAGGGGGAACCTATATTCCAAATCAGGTAAGAATGCATGCATGTCATCTAACCTCAAAACATTGCACAATTGTTTTTGAATTGTTACAGGAAAGATCCTCAATGAGGTCCAGCAAGATTGTGGAAAAAGAAAGAAGCATTGCGTTGATGTTAACAAAGAATCGATTTTGATCATGGAATAAGAGGAAGATGAGATGAACCCTACCATTAGGAAAATCTCGAAGAAATGAAAAGATCAACCTTGCAATCAGGAAGCACTGAGTTTTCCAACCCTACGATCAGGAATTATCAGGAAGCACCAAGTTTTCCAGCCCTTCTCCTGTCATCCCTTCAGGACTTCGCCAGGTAAGTCCTATTTTTCACATTTGTCACATCACATCTTTCATTTGGGTAGGTCACCCATAACAATGAGACCACTTCACTTTTTTCTCATCTTCCATTTGGGTAGGTCACCCATCATAATGAGACCATCATCTTTCATTTGGGTAAGTCACCCATAACAATGAGACCACTTCATATTTTTTCCATCTTCCATCTGGGTAGGTCACCCATCACAACAAGATTGCTTTTCACATTCTTTCCACCTGGGCAGGTCACCCATTACAATGAGACCACTTTTTACATATGTCTTGGTTTTGGTTAAAGGAGGTCGCCAGATGGGATCTCAAGTAGCTTTGGTTAAAGGGAATTGCCAGATGGGATTTCAGGTTGACCGAGTTACACACATTCTTTTGGGTTCTAGTTAAAAGAGGTCGCTAGATGGGATCTCAAGTAGCTTTGGTTAAAGGGAATCGCCAGATGGGATTTCAGGTTAACCGAGCTACACACATTCTTTGGTTCTAGTTCGAGGAGATCGCCAGATGGGATCTCAGGTGGCTTTGGTTAAAGGGAATCACCAGATGGGATTTCAGGTTGACCGAGTTACACACATTCTTTGGTTTTGGTTAAAAGAGGTCGCCAGAAGGGATCTCAGGTGGCTTTGGTTAAAGGGAATCGTCAGATGGGATTTCAGGTTGACCGAGCTACACACATTCTTTGGTTTTGGTTAAAGGAGGTCGCCAGAAGGGATCTCAGGTGGCTTTGGTTAAAGGGAATCGTCAGATGGGATTTCAGGTTGACCAAGCTACATACATTCTTTGGTTTTGGTTAAAGGAGATCGCTAGATGGGATCTTAGGTTAATGGGAAAAAAAAAGAGAAAAAAAAGAAGAGAGAAAGAAAGAAAGAAAAGAGAAGAAAAGAGAAGGAAAATAAAAAAGAAAAGAAAAGAAGTAAGGTCTTTAGATAAATGGATTCAACAAGTTAGGAATACAAGAAGACAAGTTTTTCTTTACAAAGCTTACTATGCAAAACATTGAGGAGTTTTGCTTCGTAAGCATTGTAAAGAGGGGGCATCTGTTGCTACCCAATTTTTGACCCATGTTTTGATAAATTTTCAGAAAAAAATCCAAAAATAGCGAAAAAACATCGAAAATCCAAAAAAATACATTTTTTAATATATTTGCATCGTTTTTAGCATTTTCAACATCATCTCAGAAAAATTTTAATTTTCAAAGGTATTTTGAACGCGTTCAACTTTTAACACGTAAATTTCACAATCATTGATTTTCCTTGTTGAGTCGACGTTGATATTGTTTGTTTTAAAAAAAAAATCAAAAATACAAAAAAATCAAAAAATAAAATTTTAGAAGGGACCAAATCTGAAAAGGAAAAGTTAAGAGACCAATTTAATTGTAGCCAAGCCACACTTCTCGTATAAATACCATACTACAGTAAAACACCAGAGGGGGAGAAAATCGACAAGGAGGCTAAGTTTTCAGAAAAGGGGGAGCCTAATAGAAAAGAAACCCTAAACAAAAAAGAAACCAAAAACCTAAACCCATTTGAAAAAAGAGGCCCCCCCCTCCATCACCGTTTTCCCCCAACGCCATTTTTCTGCTCCGTTGGCCCGAGCATCTCCTCCCTGGACCTCATCTGATTTCCCTCTCCACACCCATAAAATAGAACCAAGCAGGCGTCCACCCCCCAGCTCTTGGACCTTTTGCTTCCTTTTCCCCAGCCGCTGACCATCCGAGCTATTGGTTTTTAGAGCCTCTCACAGCCCCCCCGTCTTTCAGCTCTCCCAAAACCAGAGGCCGGCCGTTGCCTCCATTGTTCCCCCATTTTTCCACCCTCCTTTCCCACAGAAGAAAGAAGTCAGCCTTCTCTCAGTCCCACCGCGCCAACAGCGCCACAGCAACACCCCAGTGCCACCGTCAGCTCCAGTATCCTCGAGGCCAACCACCATCAACCGGCCAACAGCAGCATCCCTTCTCCAGCAGCTCATTACAGAGACGATGAAGAAATGAGAAGGGAGGCCGAAGGGCAGTAGAAGGGGGCAGAAAACGAAAACTTCAAGGGTGCCGGTCTCCCAACCATGGCAACGGTAGACGACACCGCCGGTGTAGAAATGAAGGAGGATGAGGGAAGTTGCCGATCCAGCCATCCACACGCTTGGCCTGTTGGCGGCACGTCCAACGCCCGACTTCAGATGTGAAGGAAGAGAAAGAGAAGCAGATCTGAAAAAAGGGAAGGAAGAGAAGTCGATCTGAAAACAAAACTAAAACAGACTTGCTTGTTGTGTTTTTGGTATTTTGCAGGTAACGGCGTTGCTCACAACCAACAGGAAGGTGAAGATCTCCCCCCGCTCTCTGGATTTCACGGCGGCGCGTGAACCCACGCGCCGCAGTTGCGGTGGCGCTTGAAGAAGACCCACCGCCACTGTTCCCATTCCTAGAAACCTTCCAGCACTGTTCCCGAAGCTGTTTTGTAATTTTCAAATGTTGCTGTGTAAATTTATATTACTAGTATTTGATTTATTTTGAACTTTTGATATTTTTTAATATGTAAAAGTGATGGGGAGTTGAGCATAGTAAAAAAGTAATGTTAGTGTGTGTGTTTGTTTTTTTTTTTTTTATTTTATTTATGTTGAATTATAAAAATAAAAAAGGATAAAAAGAATTAAGTGTTTAATTTGAATATAGTTAAATATCTCAAGGACAAATAAAATCATGTTGTATTTCCCGTGAAAATATAAGAACACGTTTCTACATATATTATGGGATTTAATAGCTGATTTATTAAAGCCTTAAGAATTTGATTAATATTTTTAATTGCGATTAACTGTAATGTATGTTTTTTACAAAGAAAATATAAACTATTTTTTGTGTGTTGCATACGGCCAATACTCTAACATGTTTTAAACGTTTTTTTATATATATATAAAAAATAAATATTTGAAGTTTTGAAAATGTGTTTTTGCATGGATTTCTTAAACACAACAAAAAATTATTTTCTTGCATTTCTGGATTTTACAACATGTTTGTAAAACTCCAAAGGGTATTGGCCAATATTCCAAAAAAAATACAAAAATCTTATTTTTGGGGGAATCCATCTATTATTCATCGTTAATGTTTGGATAAAGAAATTCCAAAGAGATGAATATCCAAAATATTATTGGGAATAACTTGTTATTATTCACCGTCAATGTTTGGATAAAGAAATCTCAAAGGGATGAATATCCAAAATATTATTGGGAATAACTTGTTATTATTCGCTGTTAATGTTTGGATAAAGAAACCCTAAGTGGTTAATATCCAAAATATTTTTCTAGGAATAATAAGTCATCACACATCCTTGAAAGAAACCTCGATTATAATTGAAGACATTTCAATTTTTTGACTCCACGGTTTACAAGCCGTAAAAGTATGAAACACTAAGGCAAAAAGAGGCTTTTAAAGTGCTTTGAATTTCCTTAGATTTTTAAATTTTTATCCCTCCTCCTTGTGATTTACGAGTCGCAAACTTTTGAAATACTAAGGGAAAAATGAGCTTTTAAAGCAGATGGAATCTCCTTGGATTTCTATCTTAATAAATTTAGTCTGAATCAAACACAAATTTCAAGAGATCTGCATTGGTTCCCCTTGACACTTTGTAGACATATCTAAAGGTATGATCTATATTGACCAAGGATTCTTGCTTTTAGACTTTGAACCCAAATCCATTTATCATAGCAAACCTATCATAGGAAAACTAATTAAGAGAACACCAACACCATAGTAATTATAAAGCAAACCAAACACTAAGTAGCTTACCTTAGGTAGGGCGTACTAGGGGTGTTAATACCTTCTCTTTACGCAACCAGTCCCTTGCCTTAGAATCTCTGAAAGACCAGTCAGGTTTTCTAGTGACCACAATACTAGGTGACGACTCCCTTATTCAACAAACAAAAGACCCCGAAATCAATCGAGGATTGCCGCGACGCCGCGTTCCGCCTCGAGGGTGCGATAGAAAAAAAGGATTTCTGAGCTGAATTCCTGATTACCGTTGGCCAAAATCAAATTTGAAAGAGGAAACGCATCAAGGGTGTCCTCAGCCTCTGAAACTATTGAGAATGAGCAACAGAAGAAGATGATGCCATTGCCATATTGGAGCCTTACTAGATTGAAGTGTGGCTAAATCACCGGACAATGAAAACCAATCACTCAATTTTTTTTCCTGAAAATAAAAGATTAAGGAATCATAAATTTTTAATATATATATATATATGTATATATTGTTCATCAGTCAATTCTTCCCTTCAAATTAACCAGAAAATTTTGACTGCCAAAATAGAATATGAATAAACTAATGGCTATAATTAATTGAATCTTTTTATAAAATGGTACAATTGAGAAAAAGAGGATATATAGATAGGTTTCCAAAAAGTGTAGTTCTTAGAGAGTAAAGAACAGTAACTTGCTTGAAAAACTACAAACCCATCTCATTTTTGTGTGGAGATCTTTGAGTATTTTGATAACTTTTGTTTTTTATGTTCAATTATAAAGAAAAAAACATTTAGTTAGATAAATAATCTCTACATTTACACTAGATTTCATTTATAAAGATTTATTTTTTATTTATTTTATTATAAATTTTTTATATATATATTTTAATTAAACACATATTTTTTTATAATCATAACTAAAATTATTATTTTTTATTTATTTTTAATCACAATAACTATCACAATAACAAATACAAATTTAACTAACCCTATACAAGTGTCGAGAACGGAAAAGATTAACAGATGAAATATCATAAAGTTTTGGGCCTTACGAAATCTTCATCCGAAACAGAGTTCAAAAAATTAGTATAACTCAGTATAGTAGTAGTAGCAGCTACTACTAATAAATAACAAGAGAGTTAATTATAACTTGTTAAAATGATATATTAAAAAAAATATATCATGGAAATACATAATAACAAGAGAGTTAAGTATAATGACGGTACTTCCATTCCATGCTAAAATTGAAAAGTACAATATTAAAATAAAATAAAAAAATGCTTGCAAGAAAATAAAAGCTTGTCGTCATATTAAAATATAATTATTCAACCCCTATGATTTTAAATCTATAATTAACATAATCTTATTTTATTAATTTCATATCTTTTTTTATTTTTTTTTAATAAAAAAAATTTAAGTACATAGGATGAAAAAAAAACAAATGAGAAAAGAAGGTATATTTCGTTAGCAAATGACTTAATTAGCATTTGTCAATTATTCTAGTAAAGATCATCAATTTTGCTAAACTACAAGGTCTAAATTTTAACAACAACAACAATAATATACTAAAGTTTTCTCTAAAAGATATGTACTTGTACTCAAAGATAAGTATGTTTGTTAAATTATGCAAAAGGGAAAGAAGAATACATTAATCTTGGATTGGTACATGAAATGAACACCATCACTGATAAAATTAAATAAGAGAATAACCCAATTGTCATCTTAAATTTTTTTTTGGACTCGGCAGCAATTCGCCCCACTATATCCTTGTCAAAATAACTATTAAATTATTTCTACCGTGAAACCCAAATGTCACATTAAATATAACTTATCGTTGCTCTAGGGGCTTGCAAACTTGCTCTAAGGGTTGGCAACCTTGCTCTATGGGTTTGCAACCTTGTTTCCAATCCATGTTTATCTTTGGCATCCAGTAGACGAACCCCACACTCGCGTACTTGACAAAAATCTAATGCTAAGAGAATGCCGTTCATGTCTTCCAGTTGGAATTCAACTGAGACCTCACTGTATTTACTAAACATATCCTTTTCTTTGACAACCAGACAGGGATCAAATCCCACAAATATATGCTCTGAGCAGATGCGCCTCTCAACATACCAACCATGGAGATAGCAATAGAGATCATGGCTATCATCGTGCTCATTGCGGAAGTGATATGTGCATTTAACTTGTAAACTATGGCCGAAAGAATGAAATGCAATGACAGCGCAAAGAGAGAAACCCAAGAACTTGTTTTAGCCCAATGTGAAGATAGCTGGAATGTTACTGTAGATCCCCAACTTTGATAGCTAAACCACTTCGGAGTTACAGATCCAGGGAGGCAGAAACTGGATGTCCCAGCTGGCACCTGTTAACACAATTCAAATAACATCTTTTTAAAGTGAAAGGTGGCAAATAGAGAAAAAAAAGATGTATATCAGAGGTTTGAGAAACAGACCTGATGGTATAACCTTTTGGTAGAAAGTTGAAATTTCAATAATGAGTACGTCAACATTTGATTGATCACAGGCAACCTCAAGCAATTAGTGAAAATGAATTAAAAAATGTTCCCCTCAACTACAGTTGATGAGCTTGATACTCTTAATTATCAAACTCTGGCAATCATGTGCATCTACCTTTGATAGCCGTGGTGGAAGCCTCGGTATTGATTGAAGTTTCCTGCAACTCCTTAAACCTAGATATTGCAACTTAACGAGTTTCGAGTTTATTGATGTTCTTAGGCATGGTCTCAAAATCATTTCCACTTAGATCTAACACTTCCAGTGACGAAAAACAACCAAGACTGTCTGGCACTTTCGATATAGAGCAACCATCTAGATTTAGCTTTCGCAAATCTTTTAAATCCATGTCTCTCTTAGGCAGGTGCAAGTCAACAAGACATTCGATGCCCTTTAGATATTTGCAGTTTCCCACTTCCAAGCAGGCAAGTCCCATCAGTTTTCGAATCGGTGAAGGCAACTTTGTTATGCATGTCTGATCTAAATAGAGATATCTCAAGCGTACCATTGGCTCCAAAACCTCTGGAAAACTCCTAAATTGGAGGCAACCTGAGAGATTAAGCCTTCGCAGGTTTTTCAACTTACAGATGCTGCCTGGAAGAATCTCAAATTGTTTGCAGTTTCGCAGGTGCAATTCATGAAGTTCAAACAAACATTCAATTGACGAGGGAATCTCTCTTATTGCTGTCCCATCTAAATACAGCTCCCTTATATTTCTTGAAACCTTTGGAAACTCCGTGATACTTGAGCAACCGGAAAGATCTAAATAAATGAGTTCCCTTAGATCACCAATTGAAGATGGCAGTTCTTCTAATGCAGTTCCATTCAAGTACAAGTATCTTATATTCCTCGAAAAATCAGGAAGCCTGCTGATAGAAGAGCAGCCAGAGATGTCAGCAATTAGAAGAGATTTCAACAAATACATGTTTTCTGGAAGATTCACCAGGAGTTTGCAGTTCTTCAAATTCAACGTCACAAGTCCACTGAGTTCCCCAATTGATCGGGGAAGCTCTTCAATAGCAGTCTCATTTAAATTTAAATATGTCAGTTTCCTTGCAGTCCCTGGGCACTTCTTGAGATTTGAACAACCAGAAAGGTTCAGAGTCATCAGACAACTTGAATTAATTCTACGGGGAAGACCGATAAGGCTTGTGCAGCCTCTCAAATCTAAATCAATAAGCTTGTCCAGATGCTGAATAGATAGAGGAAACTTAACCAAACTTGTACAGAATTGAATATTCAATCTCTTAAGGTTTCTGGCCTTCGAAAGGTCTGGCAGGAAAGTTATGTGCTCACAATTGCCGAGGTTGACATCTTTTAAATTGACGAGATTCTGAAGCAAAATGAAATCAACAGAAAGAAATTACACATGCATACACACTAAATTTCAAAGAAAGAACTATGCATGCATGGAATTATTTTAGAATACCTGGTCTCCTCTCCACAGTTGGTTAACCATGCTAGATGATAGGTTAATTTCAACAAGGTTCTGTGGACGAAAATTGCTAGGCAAAGATGTCAGAGGGTATCCATCCCAATGGAGATACCTCAACTCTTCAGAAAGAGACTCGAGGCCATGAGGAAGG
>Ga0325405_1001165_pt1 | contig 26385 bp, 17 predicted proteins | sample PopdelMetagenome_21_FD_205663 | JGI IMG/M metagenome (GOLD analysis project Ga0325405, IMG submission 205663) | Populus deltoides microbial communities from Bellville, Georgia, United States - Xylem-Control-R2 | ecosystem: Host-associated > Plants > Phyllosphere > Stem > Wood/Secondary xylem...
TTTTTTTTTTTTTTTTGGTGTTTGGCATCGTGGATAATAGAGAAATGGAGGAGGGAGGGGCTTTTAATGATTAGGGAATCCAGTAAAAGGGAGAGGGAGAAAAATGATTTTGAGAAAATCCAAGACTCTGTTTAATAAATGTGTCTGTACTGTAAATAAATGGGTTGGAGTTTCATCGCTTGGAAATAATGTCCATTTGTGCAACCGTTGATGATGTTATGCGATGGGATCCCTAAGCTAAGCTTTCCTCTCCTTTTCCTTCACATCTCCCTCACATGTATGAATTATGGATTTGATTTGTTATTATGCAAATGATTTTGTTGAGCGGAACTAATTCTATGTATGTTTGTTATTATGCAAATGATTTTATTGGCAATTTACATTGATTTTTCTTCTATGACTTACGATGTTTTTATAAGTCATGCCTAACACGAAGAATTCCATTCATAGTAAACGAAAGGTTAAAAAATATAGTTTTAAAACCCGGCTCGGCAGGTCGATTCGGGACTGGAACTAGACTGGGTTGAAGAAAAAACAGGAGAAGAAAATCCGATGTGACCCAGCGACCCAGTTGACCCGGCAAGACCTGGTTGCAACCCATTGACTTTTGTTTTTTTTACTAAAATGATATTATTTTGATTTTAAATTTTTTTTTTTTTGACCCGAGTGACTCGTGAAAGAGGTATAAATATAAACTTCACCTAACTCTAAAACATTATTTCCCTTTTGATTCTTGTTTCAGCCGCCCCTCCCCTTTCCCACCCTCTCCCTTGTTCTCTCCTGTGAATCGTTTCTTCATCTTTCTTTTCCTTTGTTCTCTTCGTTCTCTTGCAAATTTTAATAAAAAACTAAAGTTTTCCTAATTATGCCACTAGTGTATTAAAAATATAAAAATAATATATTAGGGTTTTTGGATTAAAAACATAATTACGTGAAAATAGAAAAACTAGCAGGGAAAAGCCAAAAAAATTAAACTTAGGAAAAAAAATGAAAACAAATCATGAAAGGTTAGAAAACAATTGCTGGATAATTTTATTAAAAAATATCGTATTAATATTAAAAATGACATTTTTAAAATATATTAATTATTTTTTATTTCAAATCTTCAGGGATAAAAAAACATTTAAAAAAATAAAAATGAGATAAAGAAAAGAGGCTAAATGCCTGACCCATTAAGAGATAAGAGCCTTACGCGCGAGCCAACAAAGTTAGGCACATGAGTCCGGGTCATTTCTATTTTTTATTTATTTTAAGAGATAAGATTTATAGAGATGGGATTAAATCTTAATTGAAAATGCAAAATAATTATTTTTGGAGAAACTTGACCATATACAATTTAAAATATAAATATTTTATTTTTGAAAGAAGGATTTTTGATGTTTTTCTTTTTTTTTTCAGACTGATTTATTTAATAAAAAAAATATCTTACATATATGCTCACAATATCAAATATTAAATATAAAAGGGTAAAAACGGTATAAAAGATCCAAATTAATTACACAATGATCATCCAAAAATCTAAAAATTAATAATAAAATAAATTAAGGTTGTGTTTGGTAAAAAACAAAAACAAATCAGAAAATAAGGTCGTGAAAAAATGTGTCAGGACATGTTTGTCAAATGTTTTCTCAACTAAAAATCACAGGCTTGGAAATTTTTTTAAAGGTGTGTTTGCCAAACATGTTTTTAAAACTCAAAAACACATTTTTTCTTTAACAAATCGTTACTTTGTCAAAAATGGTCTTAAGCCTTAAAAAGCTCAACCTAGTCTTATGGACTAGGCTTCCCAGCCTAGCTTAAAACCTAAAGGCTCAGCTCAATCATATGGATTGGACTTCCTGGTTTGGCTTAAGACCCAAAAACACAACCCAAGATGTTTATGAAGATCAAATAATAGTTTTTGATTGAATATCCTTAAAAACATGAAGAACATTACATGAACCTAGAACATCCAATTAAAGCTAGAGACCATATTGCATCAAATCACAAATATAAAGAGCTAAACCATGTTAAATTAAAGCTAAAAAACTCATTCAAGTAGAATAATATGCAAGATATTCCAATAATCAAACCCAATAACTTCTACTTTCTAACTCCTTTTAAGCTTTGTTACTTTGCTCTTCTTCTTTTCTTCCACTTTATCTTACTAAGTTTCTTTGTTTTTTTCCTGGACTATTTTTCTTTTCGATCCCCCCTTTCTCCAAGGAAAAACCACTCTTTTTATAGGTTGAATCAAAACAAGAAAGGTATAAAACCACTTATAATCTTTATGGTGGTTTTTCAAAGATAGGTTGTTATATAAGATTATCCCCCTCACTCTCTCTTCGATGACCTTCCCCGAAAGTTATGGTGTCTGGTTTTAGTTTGTCCTTTGTGTAATGAACCTCACCAAGAGAAAACAACCTTAAAGTAGGATCTTTTACGGGTGACCTTTTTTTCCAGTCAAGGTTGATTAGGTTGAGTATTTTAATAAATTAATCATGGAGATTAGGATGTAAATGTGCTATTAAAGGATCTAAATCATGCTCAATTTGAAGGTCCAGAACTCCTCATTCATTGATTGGAAAATTAGTCCTTGATAAGCTTGAATATGTCAAGGTAGAGAAGGCTGAGTAGGAACAAGATGTTGGCAAGTTCTTTAAGATAAATAAGGTATAAACATTTGAAGAGGATGAATGATCTTTGTAGAGAAAGTGTTTCTCAAGTGTTTGGTGTCAATTAGAGCTCTTGATGTGGCTAGAACAATCATTCGTTTGAAGGTGACTTCTTAATCATCCTTCTTACTTGAAGAAAAAGAAGAAGAATAATGGTTTAACGACATATCATCCCTTCTCTTTATTGAAGCCCTAAGCAATATCAAGCGAGATGTTGCCTGTTTCAAATCCCTAAAAATTAGGGTTTTAAGAATTTTCATTATAGTCCCTCGACTTTAAATTTTGGTGCATGAGCTTTAAATTAACCTTTTTTTTTTAATTATGGATTTAGATCCTTGGAAATATTGATTGGAATCCTTTTATTCGCACACCTTCTATAAATTACTCATTGGTTTCCAGATTGTGCAATTTGATTTCCAATTGACCATTAAACTTTAATTGTCTCAATTTGACCCTTGATGTAGTCAATTTCAGTCCCTCCATATACGTGCTTCTTGCATTTTAGTCTTTGATTTTGAATTTTTTTCAATTAAAACCCTAATTGACCTTTAAACTTTCTTTTCTTTGCAATTAAACCCTTAAATCAACCAATTAATCAATTAAACCCGTTAAAAGTTTAATTAAGTCCTTTAACTTAATTAACTCTTTTAATTTTGACCGAATTGACCTTGAAACTTAATCTTGCTTTTGATTAACACTTGATTAAATCAATTCGGCTTATTAAAAGCTCAACTAAGTCCCTGGACTTAATTATTTTACAAGTCTATCATATTTTTCAATATCTTTGTTTCATTTGATCTTAAATTCTCATTTTTTTCTTTAATTATCCCCTTATTGTTTTGTCATGTAGTTCATTTAGGTCCTTCAACTTTTAATTTATGCAATTAAGCCCATCTTCATCCCATCTTCATTAATAATATCATAAATTGACTTTTTATTTGGTGTTTTGACTTGTTACAACTCATCTATTTGTGACCTGAAGATACTTTTGGATTTTGAATTTCTATGTGTTTTTTTTAATTTATGAATATTTTTGAAGAAAAATATATTTTTTCATAAAAGGAATTTTAAAGGACCCAAAATTAGGTTATAGTAGTTGCTGACTCTATACATTACTTACGATATAAAGTCTTATAATGAATTTTAGAAAGTAAGTTTGTAAAGAAAATGTATGAAGGTCTTTCAAGGTTAGGAGAAATATTGACTAAGTAGTTTTGATATTAACAAACCAAGAGGTAGTTATCGTTGTATTCATTTATTTTAAACATTAAGGGTTTTCTTTTTATTCTTAAAATGGTGTTGTTTTTCTGGCGGCTAGCCCATTGTATGAAAAATATTTTGGATTTTTCATAAATGATCTATGTTAGAGTAACCCACTTGTGGTCCATGATCGAGTGGCTTGCTCGTGGTCTGTGATCGAGTAACCTACCTATGGTATGTTATTGGGTGACCTGCTCGTGGTTTGTGTTCGAATGACCTATCCATGGTGTGAAAAATATCTAAGATTTTTCATGAATGGTCTGTGTTTAGGTGACCCATCTATGGTCTATAATCGAGTGACCTGCTCATAGTATGAAAAACATCTAGGATTCTTCATAAATAAGATGATCGATTGATGATGATTTTTTAACGGTGTCTTAGATTTTTCCAAAGAGACGTCTTAGTCTCCTTTTCTGAGGTGATCCACCTTATGATTTTCTTTGGATTGTCTATGCTGGACTTTTAGTCATCTCAAGATCAATTTGGATTGGATTTTTGATGGTTCATATTTGTTGAAGCCTTTTAGTTGCTTTCAGGGAATCTTCTTTATAAAGTTCCTGAAAATATTTTATAATGTTTATGCATTCATTTTTACCTGTATTTAAATATAGCCCCCTTCTTCTCAATTCTTTGAGCTCTCTTGATCACTTGGTTTCTAACCTATCTTAGTTGGCTTATAAGTCTTTTCACAACTTTCATGATCCCTTTAGTGACCTATTTATCGGATGAAAATTTTTTGCTCGTAAATTGTTTTGAGGAGATCATCTTGCGCCTCCAAATATATAACACTAATTGCCTGAAAGAGTTTAGAATAAAGTTACCCCCTTGTCTTTTTTTTTAACTATCATGGGGAGATTAAATTGCTTTTATAACTAAAACTGCCCCTTTGTATTTTGTCTATTCCTTCCGAAATGTGCTTTTGTTAATGGCTTAAGAAAACATGGTTTTTGAAATCCCTCTTTATTTTTTTTTTTGGTTTGGTTTAAGTGAGATAACCTCTATCCATAATAACTTGCAGACTCTTGATCTTTTCTATTTTTAAAACATAAATTATTATGATGTTAGTTTAAAACATCCAACTTTTTTGAATTTTACAATTCCCTGGGATTTTGTTTTGGGATAGGAATGATTTATTTTCTTGCGTTAATGAAATTGAAATTGGTGGAGGTGTATGTTGAGGTGACCATCTTTTTATTGATTTCAAAATAAAAAACTTGAGCAAAAATTTGATATTTTTTATTAAAAAAAATTGTCTCATTTTGAGCACTCATTTTATCAGCATTAATAATAATGAGTAATTTGTTTGCAATATCATGACTATCATGATGAAGTCTTCTGCATTTTGAGAATGTTCTTTTATTAGTCTAAGTTGCTTGTTTGCCTGATTTGAAAAGGCTTTTTAAGGCATGTCATGCAGACTATGACTCTTAGCTATGAAAGAAAATGATTTATAAAGCTCAAAGAGTATTTCAGAGTTTTATAGACTTAAGATCAATGTTAGCTACTTCTTTTCTTTTCTTTTATATCTTTTAAATTTTTTTTCTTTTATCGTTTTCTTTTACTTCCCCTTTTTTATTGTTCTAGAGGGGTATCCTTATTTGTTTTGATTTTTTCCTTCTTTGAGTTTTTCAGGCTCTCTAGGTTTTGGATTTTTTCACAGCATATCCTCTGTCTTTGATCCTTGAATTTCCATATGTCTTCTAATATTGAGGTGTGATCCTAGTCAAAGTTTCTTATAAAAAAAAACTTATCCATAATCAAATTGGTATCACAAAGGATATATTAATTTTAGAATATAGAAGGATAACAAAAATGGCATTTCCTTATTTCAAGTACAAACAATTAGAACCAATAAACTTTATTCATGTCCAGTTTAATAATTTAAACTTTTACATAGGACTATATTTTTATGAATCCTTAATTAGTGAATCGGCTACATGCAATTATGCATTTAGTTAAAACACGGTTTAAAAGACATGGTATGAAGTTAAATGTGATTTTTGGTTGAACTCTTATTATATTTGAGGTTTATAGGTCTCTTCTAAATGAGAATTGCTTGATTAATTTGTTCTTCATCCTACAAGTAGGATATCAAATGTTGTTTTGAGCAAATATCAAATTAATTCTAAAATTAAAATTTGTTCAAGTTCAACTTTCTAAAATGCCATTAAGGAAGATATTTTTTTTTCAACATGGACTTTTGATAGATTTTTGAGTTTGTGAGATCATGAAACATTGTAATGAGTGTTTTATTGATTGTTATTTTTATTTATAAAAGAAGGGAAGAATATATGTGAAGAGAATTCTTGGCCAAAACATTTCTTTATTAATGAGAATGATACATCATACAAAATATTTCTTTATAAAATCTCAATTTATAAGCCTAATTACATCATTTTCATCCATACAGATCAACGACAATACTCCGTATGAAAATGCCTTTTTTTACCACATAAGGGCCTTCATAGTTCGATGCTTATTTGCTATGATCTTTATTCGATAATGGCATAATCTTTCTTAATACCAGATCACCTTCTTTGACATCTCTTGGCTAAACTTTCATGTCATGTGTTTTTTTTTTATTCTTCTTTGGTATAATTGGCGGTGGCATATTATCCCTAACCTATTTTCATTGATCATGTTTAACTACTTATATCATATCTTTATCCATTCAGCTTCTTTCAAATCTAACTCCATTTGGACATTTAGAGACTAAATTTCTACTTTCAAAGGCATAACTATCTCTATTCCTTATACTAGTGAATAAGGTATGGCCCCAATTGTCATTCTTACAGCTATTCTATAGGCATGAAGAGCATGAATGAGCTATTTGTGCTCGTCTTTGTAAGTGATCACCATTTTCTAGATAATTTTGTTATGTTCTTAGTAGAAGCTTTTATAGTCTCATTCATCTTTGACCTGTATGAGGATGAATTTGAAAGCTTGATTTTCCATTTGGCACATAAATTGGCAATTATTTTTCCTTTAAGTTCTGAGTATTATTTGTTACTATTCTTTTAAGTATGCTGTATCAACACAACAGATCTTTCTCAATAAATCATTTTGATGGCTTTCTGAGTCACATGGGTATATGAGCAAGCTTTGATCTACTTGGTAAAGAAGTTGATTGCTAGCAAGATGAATATGTGCCTATTACTAGTTTTTGGATTAATAGGCCTAATAACATGTATTCCTCATATCATAAGAAGCTAAGGTGATACCATGTTGAATAAAGAAACTGGTGGTGTATTGATATTGTCTCTCTGTATGTAGTATTTATAACATTTTCTTATATAATTCATGTAGTCTCTCTCAATAGTCATCCAAAAATATTCAGCTTTTTTGTATCTGTTTGTTCATTATATGTCCACTTATACATATAGCATAAATTCCCTCATGTACTTCTTGCAATACTTTCTTAACCTCTTTCTCATTATGACATCTATTTGGTCTCGTATAATATGATCCTTATAGATTCTTTCATGAATTTACTACTCCATTTCTTGTACTTCTTATTTTCCCATCACTTGATAGATTATCAATGTTCAATCCTCGTATACATTTATCTTTCTTACTTTCATTTCCAATGCCACTTCCAAATCATGGGTGCATGCTTCATACTCAGCTATGTTATTAGTATTATCATCTTGGGAATTATATCAGCCCCTACTTTATGGCCACATATATTCACTACTCCATTGAAATACATTATCCACTAATCATTCCCTTCTTCATTTTCAAATGCCATGACATCTTCATCTAGAAAGTTAAAGTTTAGAGCTTCGTAATCTTAAATGGTATTATTAGCTAAGTGATCAACAATTTCACTCTTTTTTATAGCCTTTTTGATCATGTAGACAATATCATATTCATATAACAAAACTTACCACCTTGTGACCCAATTTGACAAGTATGGTTTTTTAAACATATATTTAAGAAGATCTATCTTGGAGATATGTCGAGTGGTATAGTATAACATGTACTAACACAACCTCGTAACACTCAATACTATGCAACAACATAATTTTTCAATGATATTGTAGCGGACTTTGTACTTTATAAATTTCTTCCTGACATAGTAAATAGCCTGCTCTTTTCTTCTAATCTTATCATGCTTCCCTAACACACAATCCATTACTGCTCATTCACTATTAGGTACAAGATAAGAGGCCTCCCATGAATTGGTGGTATTAAGAGAGGTGGGTTCAGTAGGTATTGCTTGATCTTATCAAAGGCTTCTTCACAATCCTTATTCCAAACTCCAAATTCTTTTTCCGCAACAACCTAAAAATTGGTTCACATGTGGCCATCAATTAAAAGATAAAACGGGCTATGCAATCTAACTTCTCTAAAAAGCCTCTTACTTCTCTCAATTCTGGGTGTGGTGCTAACATTTCTTGAATGACTTTGACTTTATCAGGATCTATTTTAATTCCTTTATTGCTTACTATAAATTCAAATAATTTCCCAGATTTTACCCTAAATATGCACTTTGCAGGGTTCAAGTTTAATTTGTACTTTCTCAAACTCTTGAATGGCTTCCTCAAAATATATATATGATCCTTTTCTACCTGAGACTTAGCAATCATATCATCTATATATACTTCAAATTCTTTATGCATCATATCGTGAAAGAGAGTTATCATCATATGTGGCTCCAACATTTTTCAAATCAAAGGACATCACTTTGTAATGGAACGCTCTCAATAGGGTTATGAAGGAGGTAGTCTTTTCCGTGTTTTCTTTGGACATTTTTTTTATTATACCTCAAGAAGTTATCCATAGAAGTGTAAATATAGCTTTTTATGACATTGTCTATAAACACATTTATATGAGGTAGAGAAAAGTCATCTTTTGGGCTTACTCTATTCAGATCTTTAAAATCCACTCATACTCAAATTTTATTACCTTTCTTAGGCACAACCACTACATTGGACATCCGTTATGGGTATTTGACTACTTTTAAGAACTCGACATCTCATTGCTTCTTTCACCCCTTCTTTTACCTTAATCAGGATATCAGGTCTCATTCTTTTAAATTTATGCTTGATAGGCTTGCATCCGTTTATCAAAGGCAGCTTATTTACCATAATATTAGTATACAACCCAAGCATGTTAGCATATGACCAAGTAAATACATCAACATACTCTTTTAATAAGGTGACCAAATCATCTTTTTCTTTAACAACAATTAACATCTTAATTTTCATCTCTTTCTTATCTTGCTCAGTGCCTGCATTCACTAATTCTAGTTCTTTTTTTTGCTGGTTTTAGAGCTTTCTTAGACTATTTAATTAGCTTAGTAAACTCAGTTACATCTTCCTCTTCTTATTCTTCCTCATTCATGGCAATTATATTTTTATCAAAGATAAGTTAATTATTCTCAATACAATAAGTTTGTGTTTTTATTAAAGATTCGCTTTCAGTTTGTTTGAAAGTACAAAGTGTTTTTACATAAGTGGTCAATTCGCCTAGGAAATCTAAATAAACAAAGGCAAAAGATGAAAGCAAGTGCATGATCTCATTAAATCTAAAAAGGTGGCTTAAACACACAAAAGACCTAAAGTTGATATCCAGAGCCATTTATCAGCTAGGTAAAACATGATATTTAGAAGACAAACACGATATATAAAAAGTAAACTTAAATTAAACACATCAACAAAAAGCACACTTAAATGAAATTATTTCTTAAAAACATTTGTGGTATCTTGAACCTTCCAATTGTTCAACTCTACTCTTTCAGCTAGTTTTCTCATGAATCCTTCCATAAGACTATCTTCTAGTATGTTAACAGTTAACTAGGGTAATTATAGCTTGGGATGATCCTTTTCAGGGTTCTTGGCTTCTTCTAGATAATTAATTATAGCTCTAGCCATTTTTTCTTCTAGGTTTTTCAGCTCTTTGCATGTTTTCATCATGCAAGTCGATCGTAGAAATGTCACTTGGATAGACAAAATCTCCATTATTCTCTTGTTAGGATTCCTTCCTTCAATTTATGCAACCTTTTTTTCTCTTTTGATCTCAGCTGCTATTGCAAAGTCTTTCTTCTTGGGCTTGAACCTTAGCCTCAACCTTTGATTAGCATTCACATATGGTTTTCTCAGTCACCCAATCTGCATTCTCAACCTTGAATGCGTGTAGATTCTAGTCCGTGTAATTTTTAGTTTTAATGTATAGGATTGACATATTTCTCACCATTGCTAAGATCTTTGTATACTTTATGGTTACCAACTTAACATTAATAGTAAATTTAATCCTTTGATGCAAATAAGATGCTATAACACCAATTGCATATATTGCTTACTTACAGGTTACTTGAAATGGTTATGGGCTAATAACTAGTTCGATGTCAATGTTCCCAACAATAGGCTTAGGTGTCCCATCATAGGTCCTAATTATTATAACACGGGGCACTAAGTTCTCATATACTTGATAAACATGAGCACTCAAAATTTCTTCGGTGCTATGACATTGGGGACTGGACATATTTCTACTGCTTTTACTAGGTCATATAGATTAGACCTTTTTATTATCCTTATCTTTTTTTTTTCTAAAGCTGCCTATTTTTCACAAGCTTCTTTTTCCACAAGCTTCTCTTTCAGAACTTCTTCTTTAGTCAAGTCTACCATAAAAGGGTAGTTTTATAGGACAAATATGTTGGATATATAGATAATGGCCCGTGAATTGAGATTCTAAAGATATTCCATTAGAGCTTGAATTCAATTAATTGAAGGGAGTCGTAGTTATTGGATAAATTGCTACTGTTGGTAAAGTAACATAGGTTTCTATAGATTCCCCCTTAGTGTCTTCTTAATTAGGGTGATAAGCTTTACTACGTCTCATTTAAGGCTTTACATCACTACTTATAAAAGACATCGCCTATATTGACTATGTTTATAAAACAAATAGTGTTTGCATCCAAGTGTTCTCGATATTTTACAACATTATTTTTTACTTGGGCGGCCTGTTGTTGTAACCTCTTAGCTTGATAAACCACTTGCTCAATCTTTCTTATCATTTTCCTTATCTTATCTTGTCATGGAATAATGTATTATTAGTAAGCAAAATGTCATTACTGGAAGCTAAGGTTTTAATGCTTCTTTCATGCACTCAAACTGTATTTTTTATCTGTTTTACTTTATCCATTGACCTATGAAGCTTTTCTCTCTTAATGTCAAGCTTGGCTATTCTGGAGTTTATTTGAACATCAAAATGTTAAAGTAATCTTGTTCTTTATTATATTGTTTCTTGACCTTAATTAGATCCTTTTATATCTCGAGGTACTGACCCCTTAACTCCTTAAACTTTTTCTCTTGAATCTTAAGCTCAGATTGTAGCACCATAAGTTGTTCCCTTAAAAATTCAGCTCTTTTCTTAAAATCTCTCATATCAGATTCTGTAGCTTTTCTAGCACCTCTCTCTTCCTCAATTTATGCTATATATTGGGATTAATTTTTTTTTTCCTTCATCCATGTCAATACTAGCCAAATGATTCTTTTTTTCTCTAACATCTAACTTCGTTCTAAGGCTATCTTTTTCCTTTTTAAAAGAGGCTACCCTTTATTTGTTGGAACTAATCTTACATTTAGCTAACTTTTTAACATTTTCCAACTTTTTTTCTATGAGCATATATTTTATGACTAGCTCGTCATGCTTGGCTATTCAAATTCTTAGTTCATCTTGGACACTTTTAGCTATTTCTTTAGCTATTTTAACTCTTTTTTTCCATTCACTTATTGCCCCAAGATCTTCCACCATTGTTTATTCTTTTCCTTAAGTTATTGATTCGAGTGTTCTTTATTTTATCTTTTCTTTTTCTAGCTACTTTTTCAAAAGCTGTTGTTGCCTTTTACTATTGCAGAGGTCAATTCTGATTTTTTTTCCAACTACTCTCTTAACTTTTCTTTGTTATCGACCCTTATTCTATTTAACCCCTCCTCAATCATTTGAGAAGGCCCTACTTCAGATTAAAAGGTTATGGGATTTATGGATCCAACCAACCTAGAAATTCCTATATTTTTTCAGACAATATAATTTTGGCTAAATGTGAATTCAACTCCATTTTTCTCTTCTTTCTTCACCATAACAAGTCTTTCCTAATTTATCTCATAAGGTCTAATTCTTCGAGAAACAATCAATTTTTAAATAAACTAGTAAAATCAGTTAACCCTAAAGTCCTTGGAACATACTGTACTCCGCCAAGTTGTCTTGTTACCAATGCATTTGCATAACTAATATAGCCAATTACCCGATCAATTATTGAAAACATCACTAAAGGTCCCAATATGGCTAATAATCCACAAATACAACATTAGAACACAACATCTCATGGCTTTTTTTTTTTCATGCATTCTATAATGGTTGATTGATAATATGGTTTTAACTAAATTATAACAGAAAGGTTGATCTTGATATGCTAATATTCTATGAATGCATTACCAACTTCTAGACTAATGATTCCATTGTTAGATGAGGATACAACCACCTTAAATATGGCAAATACCATTATCTTATACCTTTCATTTCCTATTTTTCCTTCCTCAATGTTTTTCTTCATTATGGCTTCAATATTTTTCCATCTAAACCCTTCATTAATTGTTCTACATTGGCTGACCTTACTCAAGCATAATTACTTAGTTACCTCATAAGTAGTATCCTCAAATCTCTACTTGAAATAAACTTTATGATTGTCATTTGGAAAGTCCAGAATCATATTGTATTCTTTTAATGTAGGTATTATATCAATATTTTCAAAGGTGGAGTACATATAATTAGGTTCTAAAAGTCTTATTAACTTAGTTATACTTCCATATTGTTTTTCAAACAAGGTCTCATCCAAGTATCCCATGATAGACAACAATTTCTCCATTTCATTCGTATCATAGTTCACCTTGATAATGTGTAGTAATTCACTAGCATTGATTATTGGATAGTTTCCCTCATTTAACTAGGCTAACTTAGATTATTACCTAAATTCTTGAAAATATACGTATTTTATAAAAGCCATGGTTTCAACTCAAAATCCTGTAATATAAGATGATTATGGATAGGCTTGCATTTAATGCAACATGAATAATTAAAAGCATTCACCTATAGACACGTTCTAGTCATTAAGTGAAATATGAGTAAGTTGTTTACCTAATCTAAAAAAGGTCTTAGATTTGCTCAACGATGGTCCTCATACGGATATTATAGGGGCATTGCAAGAACAGTTAAGGCATGTATGTCCACCATTACTAAGCAAGCACTCATATCTGATTTGGGTATTTCACGAATCTGAACCCTGACTAATAGTTATAGGACAAACTATTAATCCCCCATCTAACATTGAAGCTTGTGTGATCTAAAAAACTAAAGCATGTGATGCAGAAAGGCATTAATTCATATCCAATATACAATTCAAGAGCAATATTTATAAAATGCATGCTAAAACAAATACATAGACCAATCAAACTAAAACATAACAAATAGATAAACAACGAAGCTTAATCCATAGAAGAATCCCTAATGGAGTCTCTATTCTATAACATGTGTGCAACATCATAATGATCGTCCTTCTAAATCAAGATTCTAGGTGTGGAAAGAACAATTTTTTTTTTTTTATATGGTTTAAAATTTTAGAGTCGCCACCTAGTGTTTTGGTCACTAAAAACCCCTAATTGGTCCACAAAGTCTAGATAAGAGGGCTTATTGTGTAAAAAGAAGACAATATCACCCATAATACACCTCACCTAATGTAAGCTGTATTATTCATTTGTTCTGTTATTACTAAAGCTCTGTGATGTTTTTCTAACAGTTAATTGTCTATTGGTTAAAACAAACCCATCTCAACAAGGTGAACCATGACTTTGTAGGTCAAATCAAGTCATTCTAAAGCCAAATTATATTTTATTATTTTTGTTTCTCTTATGAATATGTCTTATGTATAAATTTCTAATTCTTAAAATATTACAAAAAAATAATTTTTTAGTATTTTTGAAATTTAAGCCAAGTCCTTCATGGGCTTAATAAACTTGTTATTAAGTCCATGATGCATGCAAAATATAAAAAACTATTTTGCTTTAAATTTTTCAAAAAATGCTAAATCATGCAATATATTTTAGTTTTTCTTTTCTTTTTTTTTTCATTCATATTTTTTGATTAAAAATGCAAACATGATTTTTTTTCAAAAGAAACTTAGCCATATACAATTTAAAATATAAAAGTATTTTTTTAAAGAGGGATTTTTTTTTGTATTTCTATTTTTCTCAAATTAATTTATTTAATATCAAAAAAGTTTCTTATATATAAGTTGACAATCCCAAATATTAAATATAAAAGGGTGAAAAAAGTATAAAAGACCCAAAATTAATTGCACAATAATCCTCCAAATATCTAAAAATTAATAAAAAATAAACTAAGGCTATGATTGGCAAATCATTAAAAAATTCCAAAAATAACATTGTGAAAAAACATGTTATGGTGTATTTGCCAAACATGCCCTTAACTAAAAATCACAGGCTTATAATTTGCCTTAAGGGCATGTTTGTTAAACATGCCTTAAAAAATTAAAAACATATTTTTTCTTGATAAATTTTGGATTTGACAAAAACAGTTTTGAGCCTTAAAAGGCTCAACCTATTCTCATAAATTGGACTTCCTAGCCTGGCTCAAAACCCAAAGGCATAGCCCAATGACTTGGATTGAACTTCCTAGCTTAGTCCAAGATCTAAAAACACAACCCACGACCAACATAGAATTTGTGAAGATCAGATGACAATTATTGGTTGAATAACTTTAAGAACATGAAAAATATTATATGAACCCAGAAATCTAATCGAAGCTAGAGAATATATTGCATCAAATCATAAGTATAGAGAGCTAAACCATGTTAAGTTAAAGCTTAAAGACTCATTTAAAGAGAACAATATGCAATATATTTTAAGAATTGAACCCAACAATCTCATGCAAGATAATCCAAGAATTAAACCAAACAATCTCAAACATAAAATAAAAAAGAACAATATGCAATATGTTTCAAGAATTGAACCTAATAATCTCATACAAGATATTCCAAGAATCAAACCCAACAATTTCAAACATAAAACCAGGTCTTCAAAGGTATTAAGCATTAATTGATCCAAACCATACTTCAAATGGATAAATTAGTCTCAAATAATTATATATATGCTTAGGCTTTGATCAAAACACACAAGGTAAGCCATAAACTTCAGTTTGCAAAACATCAAAATGTTAGCCCTTGAACATCAAACCTAAAAACCAAACAAACCTATAAAACTGTCGTAAACCTAGAAAATAGTTAAAAACTTGGAAAATGACCTAAACTCAACAACATTAGCTCAAACACACTCATAATGATTTAATTAAACCACTAAGACCTCAAGAAAACAAACAAACAAAGCAATACAATAGTAAAACTAACAAATATAACATAACTTTAAAATGGATTCCACGTTACATTGTTCCATTGATTCTAAAATTTATTTTCATTCAACATTATCAATTATATGGCTTAAGAAAACATAAAATTGAACCACCAAAAGTTATAGTTTTGGCAAATCATGCTTATCATAACATATTATACATAACCATCAAACCAAACCAAGCTTACCATGGCTATCATAACCATTAAAGTTGAATTGGATATTATCTAAACAAACTATCACCCTTACATTAACAATCTACTATACCTTAAAACCATAAGTTATGCATTGACTACCATATTGAACATATATTCATCAAAACATGCATAACACTTCAAAATAAGATTAAACACATCAAAATTACACATTGTTCATCAAAATATAGGGGATGAATATTAAGAATTCAAGTAAAGATTTAAAAGGAGTTAAGGCGAGGTGTGCCTATTGAGCTACATCATCTCATCAAGGGTAAATGATATAACTTTCGGTTAAAATATAGTCTTTTCTTTTGGTTGTTCTAATTTCCAACTCATTTTAGCCTTTATTACTTTGCTTTTCTTCTTTTCTCTCATTTTTCTCACTTTTGCTTACTGTTTTTTTTCTTTCATAGAATATTTTTCTTTTTGATCCCCCTTTTTTCTATGGAAAAACCACTTCTTTTTATGACCTGAAGCAAAACTAGAAGGTTATAAAACCACCCATAATTTGTATGGTGGTTTTTTAAAGATAGGTTGTTATGGAAAAGTCCTTCCTTGAAAGTTATGGTGTTTGGTTTTCTTTTTTTTCTTTGTGCAATAAGCCTTACCAGGAGAAAATAACCCCAAAGTGGGCTCTTTTATAGGTGATCCTCTTTTTTAGTTAATGAGGTTGACTGGGCAGGGTATTTTGATGAATTAATCATGAAGATTGAGATGTAAATGTGCCATTAAACGATTAAAAACATATAGAAGAGACATGTCTATCATTGGAAATAAACCATGCTTGATTTAGAGGTTTAGAACTCCTTATTCATCGATTGGAAGAATGGCCTTCGATTAGCTTGAATTTGTCAAGGCAGGGGAGGTTGAGTGGGGACGACAAATTGGTGAGTTCTTTGAGATAAATAAGTTATAAAAGTTTGATAAAGATGACTAATCCTTGTAGATAAAGTGTTTCTCAAACATTTGGTGCCAATTAGAGCTCTTAAGGTGGTTAGAGACGCTACATTCGTTTGTCTAAAGTGGCTTCTCAATCAGTCTTCTCAACTGACAAAAGAAGATTAACAGTGGTTGAATGACATGTCACCCTTCTTTTTATTAAAAACCAAAGTGACATGTAGCTTGTTTTAGTCACTGGACTTTAAATTTTGGTGCATATACTCCAATTAACACAAAACGTTTTATATCATACAATTACATCCCTCGCAATGTGGATTGAAATCTTCTTATTCGCTCACCTTTTATAAATTGGCCCTTTATTTCCAGATTATTTGACCCTCAATTAACCATTAAATTTTTAATTTATTTTAATTTAACCCCTGATGCAATTGATTTTGGTCCTTGAATATACGCGCCTCTTGCACTTTGATCATTGATTTTGAATTTATTCAATTAAGTCCTTAATTGGCCTTCGGACTTTCATTTATTAGAAATTAAGCCCTTTAATCAACCAATTAATTTATTAAAAATCAAAATCGGTCCCCAAAACTTCCAGTTCATGCAACTTAACCCGAATTAGGTTTCCAAACTAAGTTTTCATTTCATTTAAGTCCTTAATTAAGTCAATTAAACTCATTAAAAGTTTAATTAAGTTCTTAAATGTAATTAGTTCTTTCGATTTTGATTGAATTGACTTTCAAACTTAATCTTACTTTTGATTAAGCCCTTTATCAAAAGCTTAACTAAGTCCCTGAACTTAATTATTTTACAAGTCTATCCCAATCTTCAATATCTTTATTATATTTGATCCTAAATTCTCATTGTTTTCTTCAATCAGCCCCCCATTGTTGGAATGGAATTCCTAAACTTTGTCATTTGGTCCATTTAGGTCCTTCAGCTTTCAATTTACGCAATTAAGCTCATCTTCAACCCATTTTTATCAACAATATTTCAAAATAACTATCCATTTGTGTTTTGATCTATTGCAGCTCATTTATTTGTGATCCAAAATATTTTTGGATTTTTTTATTTTTTTTGAATTTATGAATATTTTTCGAAGAAAAATATTTTTTTTCATAAAAAGAATGTTACGGGACTTAAAATTGGGTTATGACATAACTAAATAAAAAATTAATTCTAAAAACTGTCCAACAATATTGCTAGTAAAATAAACTAAAACACATAGGTGTTTTATTATAGCTAGCATTGTTCACCCACTATCATTTCACTATCTATATCCATTTTTTTTTGTTTTTAATATCTAGTATGATTTAATAACATTCCTTATTTTAATATTTAATACAATGTAATAGTATGCATGGAATGCTATTAAAAGAATCATATAATGTAATAGAATTAATTACAAATCTCTCATTTCAGATCATTATAATTTTATTTACTATTATGTAGTTTTTTAAAGTATCAAGGATATCCAATTTTTGACATAAATTATACAATGTAAAAAAAACATATGTCTTTTATTATAGATTAATTGCTCATCCTCTCACGTTTCATTGTTCACATTACTATTCATAGCAATTATTTCCTTTTAGGTCCTTGAATTTCTATTTTCTTATCGATTATCCTTTCAAGTTATGTTGGTATTGTTTTATGTGTTGGGATTTATTTTAATTTGCATATTCTGGCATATTCAATGTGTCATAAAATATTCTAATATTAAATTAAAGTTTGATTTTATGAATTAAAATTTTAGGTTATTGTTATAACAACAAAAAAAAAAACAAGGATCATAACTAAAATGTAAAAAAAAAAAAGGGTTGTTTTTTAAAAAGCACAAAAAAGTTCAATTTCATCCCTCAGGTTTCAAATTATACATATTTGGTCCTTGTTATTTAAGGTTTTTATGTTTCAACTGAAAACTTTATTTTTGGTATGTTTCAATCCATGAATATTGAGGGACAAGAGAGAAACATAAAAAGGAAAAGGGTGAGAAAGAGTTCGATCAACCATATTATAGTCACAAAAGGCCAAATTTGGTGTCATTAGGTTTCTATTAGAAAAGGCTTAATATAGGTGACTTTTCCATTTAAACATGTCAAAAAAATTAGATTGGGAGTCATGAATTCTGTTTTTATTCAAATTAACTTAGGGTTTTTAAATTTATAAAAAGGTGTCTTAGGGTTGAAAATGTTTTTATAAAGGTTTTTAGGATGGTTTTGATATGTTTTCGAGTGAAAACAAGTTGAAAACTAGGTTTTTTAATCCAAAACTCGGATTTCAATATTTTGATCTCTAGACAGGATCGGAAAAATGCTCTAATATATGACACATCATCTACCAAGGTGGATGAAATGTCACCTATTAATATAAAATAAAAAAAACACTAGATCGAATTACACGTCATTCGCTTTGGAAAAAACAAAAACTGGACATGCCTAGGCCTTTTCATTTCTCTCCCCCTCTCTTTTAATTCTCATTAATCTTTTAAAGCAAAATTTTAAATAATACCCTCTTTTATTTTTTAAATTACTCAATTTATGTATTTTTAAATAGTAATTAATCTTTTAAATTGTTTTTATAATTTTATAATACTTCAAAGAGATTATTATAATTTATCTTTATATTTCTTTTGTCTTAAATTTTATATAAATATATTGTATTTACATAATATTTTTATAGAAACAAAAATCATTTGTGTAGTGACCATAATTAACTTATAAAATAAATAAAGAAAATATATAAAATAAAAAGACATCCAAAAGTAAAATATTTACTTATACATCTATCTTTTGCTTCTTACAAGAAAGATCGGTTTTTTGTTTTAGTCTTTAATTAACGCTAACAACTTCTTATTTATTTATCTATCAGTTCATATATTTTTTGATTTATTTTATTAAATATAAACATTATCTTTTCATTTTCCAATTAAAAAATTATGATATTGGAAACATTTTCACAGCTCCATTACTTTTTTTTACGTTAGAAATTTATTTTGGTATCACAACTCAAATCGTTGTGTTTTAAAATAACACGATGTCACTTATCAATCTTCGATTCGAACTCAATCATATTCAATAAATGCAATAGGTAATATGGAAATGATAGTCCTTTACCTTCCTAATTTTTCAGTAAAAGAAAAATATTTTCTATAGTGATGCATGTGAAAGTATTACAATTAAAAAATAAAAACAATTATGTAAAGATGGGTCAAAATCGGATGGTTCAAAATTGAAATTAGATCAATTGATAGAGAGTGATCTAAAGGTTAAGTGAGATGCATTAAACTTGGGATTATTATGGTGGGATTAAGTTCCCCAAGATGGTCAAATAGCACAGGACATCCTTATGATCCAAAGTGGTCAGGTGTTAAACAGAGATCGAGGCCTCTTTTATGGTCGTGGGTGAAAGACTTGGGTATAAGGCCGGAAATATCTTAGGTGGCTTAAGAATTAGGATTGTTCAATTGACAGGGTAACCTATGCTTATGCTTGTTATATGATTGAGTCAAAATCTTATTATATAAAAAATTAAAATTAAAAATTTTGATTTATTAATTATAACTTAGATTGTTTTCTTTCTTTTAAAAAAATTGTTTATGGTCATTTTTATCAAACTTAGTTTTAATTTAGTTAATTTTTATTTTTCAGTAGTCATGCAAACCAGACTCAAATGTGCGCAAGTAAAACTTATTCTAAGAGTACTAAACAAAATTGTTCATGCCTTCAGAGTATATATAAAAAATGATAATACTCTATTTTAAAACTTGAGACAAGTTACTAATAAAATTATGATGCTTTATATCTCACATTAGTTATAGGTTATGAGAATATAATGAGATATAAGACATGATTTAAGATTCCATGTACAACAAAAAAAATTATTTTGAGCGACGATTATAATAATAAGCTCAAGTCAGTACTACACTCATAAGCCATGTAATTGTAAAGGTTGAGTAAAGAGCCCTATACCTTGCTTGAGGTGGGACAAAACTATATCAAAACCAACTTTAATCGAGTGTAAAAACTTAGTGCTATATGAGATGTATAGCTACACCTTTGAAGGGGTCAAAACCATATTTTAAACTCATAGGAGCTACTTCTACCATCCTACGTACATCCCCTAGGATCAATGCTTGATTGAGATCAATCGTGGTGCAATAAATAATGTTATATTTCATATTTATATTAGTGGATTATCAGAAATCTAAATGAAATGTTATATTTTATAACTCAATTATGACACCTTATTTTTAAAAATACAAACTAAAAAAACAAAAATTTCTCAAAAATATATTTTCGACACAATTTGATCAATTTTTAGTAATTTTATAATTTTTTACCTTTTCACTTATTGTATGTATGTTTATAAATTTTTTAAAATCAAAAAAGTTTTGTGAGCATAGTGGTAACTGAGAAAGGAATGAAAGATTAATATAAACATTTCAATTCCATTACCTAAGCAAGCAACGTAAGATGATAGGCTAAGAGAGAATGAAGAATGAAAAAAGGGATACTATGTAGTATAAATAGGTGAGTGAAAATTATGAAGGAAAGATTTTTGGAGAGAGAAAAAGGAAGGGCAAATTTTTTTAAAAGAAAACAATGGGTTAAGAAAAAAATAAAATAAAAAAAAGAGAGTGAAAAAGGTGTAGAGGAAAGAGAGAAAAAGAAAAAAAAAAGAGAAGATAAAGAAGCCATCACCACTCATCTTCTTTTTTCTCTTTTTTAACCAAACTGGTCGACCAACCACCACGCCACAAGCAATCATGGACCACCGATCATGCACCATCTTCTCTAATAGTTGACATCCATTCCCTAAGAGAGAGAAACATACTAAGAGAGAGGAAGGAGAAGGGAGAAGGAAAAAGAAAAGGAAAAAAACTATGGACAACCACCCCTTGACGATCAACACTATGCACAACCTACAAGCTCCTTCATATTTGATGCCACCAGCAATAACCACCTAAAAAGAGAGAGAAATAATGAGAAAGATGCCAAACTAGTAGAGACAGAAAAGGACCAAAACTTAAAGTGCCTCAACCTCTTTCCATAAAGGGCGGTAAAGCTCATCATCAACGTAGAAGGGAAGGGAAAGAAGAAGCACACTTGGTGGAGTGATTCATGTGCCTCCCAACCTTATCAATGTGTGAAATGACATGCCAATAATGACTACCACCAGCAGCATGTGTAGCTAACATGCCACAACTACATTCTACTATTGTAGTTGCTTTTGGTCTGCCTCTACCACTCTGGAAGATTGATCTCAAAACATAAAAAAAAATTTAAACAATTTTGAATTTTTTTTGAATTTTTATGATGAAATATTGATTATTGTGGTGGTTTTGAGATTGATTATATATTATTATAAATGTTTGCGATATTTAAAGTGTTAGGAGTCCACACCATTGTGTGACAACTTCAGGGGTATGATGTCACCAAGAAAATTATTTTTATTGGGGAACAGGCTCATAATCAATACCCCACAATAGGGTTAGAAGGATTAGGTAGGTTTATCCAAGACGTAATGGTTTGTTCTTGATATTGATTGATATGTGTGAATGATGTGTTGATATGTGTTTGTTTGTTGTGGGTACTAATCTCTACCTATAAAACATGTACCACCATAGGGTGTGGTCAATATGTAAAAAACATTCATCACTTAATACGTTATAATATTATCAAATCCTCTACTTATGAAGGATGTGTCGTCATTGAGCAATGTCATAGGGTGAGATCAGTCAATAATAAAATTACTTAATACATACGTTAAAACATTTTCAAATTACATATAGCATATGTAGCGTCATTAGGAAGTATTATAGGGTGAAATTAGTCTATAATAAAATCACATAATATATTACATTATTGCGATTAAAATATTTTTCAAAATTGCTTTTCTTGCCATTTTACTATGAGTTGATCCTATCTATGATAGATGTACCGTCATCGAGATACATCTGCCATCAAGAGGATGAGATTAGAAAATATTTTCAAGGTATCATTTTTTATGTTCTTTCTTGTAATTTTGTTTTGAAGAAAAATAATAAATAAGTTTCTTTTCAACTTCTTTTGAATCTGAACTTATAGGTTCGAGGGTGCCTTCAACAATACACTTTCGAGTTAATCTTTCAACTACCTAGTTAATCACTTTCAAGAAAGAGAGTCACCCATGGTGACAATATTGTTTTAAAATTTATAAAATGTAAATATTTGTGAAAAATCTTAACATTAAATTTTAATTGTAAATATTCATTTGTTATTTGAATTTTCTATGTTTATGTTGATGTGTATGAATTTATTCTTGTGGTATTTTTGTAAGACACCTTTTCTTGATGGTACAAGCGGATTTCGGACGAGCTAGTGTTATCCTATATAGGCCCATTGAGTGTCAGTGGTGTGAGTGACTACCTTTAGACTTGTTTTAATCAATATAATCTTGAACAAATTTATGTCTATCATTTGATCACCATCCTTATCGTTCTAACGCTTGTATTTTTGTAGTGAAGATATAGCCTTTGTTATTAGACCCAAGTCCTAAATCACTACCTTAGATCATCATAGTTTTTATCTTTAATAACAAACACACATATACTAGTTTAGGTAAACTCTTGGCATGAAAGCATAATAAACACATTCATTGTTAAAAACAAATAACAATTCAACTTACCTTAGATATAATATACAAGATAATTGTTATCTTTCTTATATTATAACTAGCTCATTATCTAAGAATCTTTGAAAGATTAGCTAGAGTTTCTAGTTATTATAAAACTAAGTGATGACCTTTTTTATACTTTTACATTTTTTCATGTAGTTCGTCTCAATATGTCTTTGACAAAATGTAAGATTTGACTTCAACAAGGAATACTTTTGAAATAATGAAGATAACAAAAATACAACTCAATGTACACTTGAGAATTTACAACTATTATTGGTATATTTAAAACGTGTGGGGAATCCACTGTGCATTATACACTACGGATCGCCTCATAAGGTATTGTGGACAGACCATTAACAGTGACTTTTTTTTCATCTTTTTTTTTAATTTAGTCTTTAATGGACCAAATTATAGGCCAATTTATGTTAATTTGTTAGGGGAGGGCGAGATTAAAAGATAGGGACCAAAGTGAAAAAAAAAAACAGAAGGAATGGGTGGCATTTTCAGACATTGGTGGGAAATACCTATTTTCCCTTAGAAAAAACCAAGAAATCATTCTATTGAGGGTAATTAAGTAATTTCACAATGAACTATTTGGCATTCCAAAATTTATAAGGGTGATTATGTCTTTTTTTTCTTATAATACATAATGAAAAGACCTTGTACCTTTAGATTCAAATTTTTTAAAAGCTTATATTCAGGGGTGTTTTAGTGTTTTACAATTTTAATGAACAATAAATTAACTTACATGCCTTTGGGAGTGAAATTTATATACCTTACATTCAGGGGAATTTTGTAATTGAGCTTAGGTGTTTTTGTAATTATCGGGTTGATTTAGAGACAATTAACTAATTTAATTAATATATACAAAAATTATTATAAAAAACATTGTGCGTCAGCACGTGGTGGTTCTCGCACCTTTTGGGCGGTGTATGCGAGGTTGCATAATGGTCAAACACCGCTTTTCACAGTGGTGTTTGATTCGTCTTGGTGTCACCTCCTCGGGGAGGTGGTGAATGTGGCCAAAGGTCGCCAAGTTTGGAGTCAGCAACTTTTTTTTTCCCTCTTCTTCCCTCTCCTCCCTCGAAATTCGTGCATGATATTTAGAATTTTAGGGCAGTCCTCTTAGCTGGGGATATTTAAGTATCAATTCTCAATCTTTTGATTTGTAATTTTTATCTTTGGCCATTTTCTAAGTTTTTTATTTGTTTCTAATTTTATCTTTCAATCTAAATTTTTTATTTTTAAAATTTAGTTCCGATTTTTTCTTTTTTTCATTTTTTTTCTTTCCACTTTTATAAACTTTATATTGTTTTCATTTTCATCCTTTAATCAAGATTTTTAATTTTTATTTTTCAAAACTTAGTCCTTATTCTTTTGGTTATTTCTTCTTTTAATTCTTTGTAGAATTGTTTTTTCTTTTCAATTCAGCATTTCAATAAAAAATTATCCATTTTCATATTTGTTTTTTTCTTAAAAAAATTGATCTTCATTATGTTTATTGCTATTTTTTTGTTTTGAATTTTTTTATTCAACTTCATACTTTGACATTTAAATTATTGAAATTTGAGCTTCATGGTTTTTCAATGTTTGGTACTTTCAATCAAATGACCGAGTCATGGGTTTTATAAGCTAGCATGGGTTCACATCATTTTTTACTTGTTTTTTTTATCTCATTACTCGGTATTGATTTTTTTTTAAAATAGAATTCATGGTTTTCTTTGTTTTCCTTTTAAAGGGTTATCATGATCTTATGACCTGATCTGTATGTTTAATTGGTTAACCCGGGTAAACTTACACTTTTTTGGCTTTTAATTAATGTTTTGTTCTCTTTGATCCTTTTGTGTGATTGATTTTTTTTATTTTAAAAATTCATCATTCAATATTTGATTTGTTGAGAATTGACTTTAATGATTTTTTTATATTTAGTGCTTTTGATCAAATGACCAAGGACAATGTTGACATCAATTTTATTTGGACTTATTTTATTTTACATCTCATGATTTGACATTGATTTTTTCCTTAAAAAAATTAGGTTTTGTGATTTTCTTTGTTTTTTTTATTCTCATGTTATCGTGATCTGGGTGGGCTCAGGCTTTTTTTTAGCTTATAATTGTTATTTTCTTCATTTTATATTTTTTTTCAATTTTATCTTTTAAAATTTAATTAGTTGAAGATTGGACTTTGATGTGTTTTTTAATTTATTGTTTTTGGTCAAATGACTCGAATCATATGCTTAATGAGTTAACATCTTTTTTTTTTCATCATTTCAAATTATTTTTTTATTTAATAATAATTTTTTTTAAAAAAAACATGATTGTGTTAGCTGCATATCATTTATTTTACTTAAATTTTTTTTATCTGACCTGACAAAACATGTGTCACATGACTAGTTCAAATTATGTAACTTGGTACTACCTCTAGGTTTGGGGGAATGACAACAACTGTCTTAGTGAATTTATTACAAAAGTCACCATCTACTTGATTTTACACTATTGTGAACTTCTTCTTTTTTCCTTTTTCATTACAATTAAAGATAGAATTGAGTTAAGATAAAATTATTTCAAAGTATAAAATTACCTTCTACAAAGACTTGCACAGAATCCTAACATGACAAATACAATTTGTCGTTAAAATAATGATTTGATAACAACGAATGCAACAATGACTGTAAAAACACATTAAGGCAATAACTAGTCTTAAATAGAGCTTGCTAACCATCCCAAATAAGAACCTTTTAGATTGGGATTTTGTATCCCATTCTCATGAATAATGGAGTCTAAGTCTTCATAATTATTGAAAAATAACAGTATTATCATAATCAATAAAAGATATAATTTCTTTAAAAAAGATTTACTTAGTCGTTAATTTGAGAATTTCAGGGAATTAGTTGAGATGAGCGTAAACTGGCTTAGATACTTATGATTTCAAAAAAAAATATATCTTCTTAGAGGCATCAATAACCATGAAATAGACAGAAAACCTTAATAAAAAAAAAACTTTGTTAAATATTAAAATCATGTATTATATTCCTATTAAATAAAAGAAATATTAAAGTTGAAAAAACTATCTAATTAATCAAAATCTTGTTAGGGAGTCTATGAATTGGATGCTTTCTAAGGGTAGTATACAATCAAATCGAGCTAAAACTTTGAGCATATAGATGAAGGTTTGTAGTTGTTTAGACCATGAAAAATATAAAATCTAATAAGAAAGACCTATCTCCACACATTTGATGTAAATTATGGAGAATAAAAGGAAAGGAAAAAAATAAAAAGAAGAATTATAAGCCTC
>Ga0325405_1001166_pt1 | contig 26381 bp, 14 predicted proteins | sample PopdelMetagenome_21_FD_205663 | JGI IMG/M metagenome (GOLD analysis project Ga0325405, IMG submission 205663) | Populus deltoides microbial communities from Bellville, Georgia, United States - Xylem-Control-R2 | ecosystem: Host-associated > Plants > Phyllosphere > Stem > Wood/Secondary xylem...
AAATAATATTCATACATGAGATAGAGAATTCAAAATCCAATATTTATAATATTTTTCAAGTTATAATTAATAAAGCATATTCTTCCTTGACTCGTTTAACATATTGAAACCAATATTTATTAAATTATTCTTAATGTAGTAGATAAATATGGAAGAAGAGCAAGAACAAAAGGCTATTAATTTACTAACGTCGTGGGAGTTTCCGAGAAAACACCGAGGACAGACCATCGTACTACCGTACAAGTCAATGTCCTTTTATCTCGTTATTAAATTATTCCGTAGAAGAAAAGATCCAATTTCCTCCCAAGAAAAAAAAATATATTACAACTGTCAATGCCAAGCGTGGCCAGCGGACGTACGCAATTGGCTCGGAAAGAGCCACGCAAATTACTCCAATATTTCGTGATCCAATCACATTCATTCAATTAAAACGGGCTGATCCAATCACATTCTAAAATTCTGAAGTCAGGTTTCATGACTCTGTGAGGTTTCATGGAAGATCACTTTGTTTTTGGTCAATCGTATAGGAAAGGAGTATGACGTGGATTTGAATTGAATTCCAAATTGGGTTTTATAAAAATTTAAATTTTTTATTTAAAGTTGTATTTTTAATATTTCTATAATCTTTTGATTTTGATGTGATGATGGTAAAAACACTTTTTAAAAATAAATTTTTTTATTTATTTATAAAAAAAATTAGTTTGATAAATAACTACTACTATATTCTTAAACATTCATCGCATTCTGATTAATATTTGTTTTTCCCCGCATATGTATTTTTCAAATTATTCCACTTTGCCTTTTTCTTTGGAACATGGTAAATACATGTGACTATATTAAAATAGATTATTAAAAAAATATTATTTTATCTCCATGACTTTTCTCAATACTTTTATAAAAAAAAAAGACCCAAAAGTGTCAGCATTAAGTATATTAAAATATAAACGGGTTGTTGAAATGATTTTTTTTAGTCGACATAAAAAAACCAATATTTATAGTATTTTAAAAAAATATATCAAGAATTCGACTTTTCCAAATGATTTGTTCGTCATACAGAAACTGCTGGGAAGTGAGAACTAATAATAGAGAGTGATGTACTCCTTTTTTCTAAACTAAACCAAATAATAATAATAATAATAATTCATAAATTAAAAGCTTGATAAGGTCTCTGGATTCCCATTCTCAAAAAAGAAAAAGAAAAATAGAATCGTGTAATATGTTCCAGCAGTAGCATTTACAAAAGCTCTGGCAGTGTTCTCTCTCTTTCGGAACCACGCACACGCGCAGCTCCTTCTATCCCAGAACAAGGATTCTCGTGGCCATGTCCCCTGGAAAGCAAATCCACTCACACGCTTCGCAGTCGAAGTTCACTTTGAAAATTCCCAGAAAAAAAGAAGAAAAGGATCATGATCGTTGAGCAAAACAGAGTACTGTGTTGTGTTCTGCGAAACTTCCACTTGCAGTTATTAGCAGGCCAGGGAGGAAAATTCAAAGTCAATTTGATTTGCTTTTATACTTTCGAAACCAGACTCGTTGTTTGTGAATTATGCTTATGGTGATGATCAAACTCCAATTTCCTTCCACGTCGTCGTCTAAAATGTTGCATCGCAGTATTTTGTGGGTGCTGATTGATCAAAGTATAATAATTTCGTTGAAACTGATTTAGCTAGAATTGAATGAGAAAATGACCACTTCCAGTTTGATAAACCCAGCAGGCTTTACCATGAAAGAATTGTCAGCGAAATTATATATTACTACCAACCAAGAGAGCCGGCAAAGATCCAATTGTCACATGTGCCACATCATCGAGAAGATCTTGCTACGACGCTTACAATGCCAGTGCGGATGCCGGTGTTATGCCATTGGATAAAGGCTCATGCACTGCCAAAACACGATAGCTAGCCTCAACACGTGACAACCATTTTGCAATGCTAGTTTTCCCTAGCCCACCATATTATTTTTACTTTTAATTTTGGTCTAGTAACACTTAATTGTTTTACATGAACATAATTTTAGTTTATTGTCAAACCGAGCATCAATCGAATGATAGAATTTCCCCTCAACATTGCAAGAAACTCATATATGGGCAACCAAAACAAATTATAAAGTCATATAAAAAAAATAAATATGAAATTATTAAATTAAAAAAAAATATTTCATTGACCATGAAAATCAGTCCCATAATGCTAGCATATAAAAGGAATTGAACAATTGTTTAATCTTTAATTTCAGTCACTAAATCTCTAATTCTTGTAAATCAATGAAATTGAATTTGATTATGCAAAACGGAGCATCAACCATTCGATAAAATATTCCCCTGACATTGCAAGGTCATATACATAGACATAAAAATAAATCACAAAAATTAATCTCAAGTCATCACAATATTAAAAGACCAAATTAAAGGACAAAAAAAACTGAAGGATAAAAAATAAATTACTTCCATTGTGTGAATCTACTATGAAAGTTCTCCAATGCCACAATAAAAGATTACAAAAGAATGATGTCTTTTAGTTTTTTTTTTATTATTATTATTAACAGAGAAACTTTTATAGTAACAAATATATTTTTGCAGTCACCAAACCAGGCCTGAGCTAATATAGGGTCTGGGATAGTTTAGACTGATTATCAAAATAGGCCTAGCTCACGATGGATTGGCGAACCCAAGGCCCGCCCTAGCAACAGCAGTCGAAGCTTTCTTCCATCAAGTGGGTCTCTTTTCTGCAAATTGTCCACAACTTGTTTTTTTATTCCAATATATTTGTTCGTTTATTTTGTTGTAGATAAGGACAGAATCTGGGTTAATTAGCTTTGCACATCCCTGTACTCTTAAAGTTTTCTTAATATGATCCTTTATCAATTAATTTTTTTAATCCAAACCTCCTACTTGAACAACATAGCACTCTTTAATGGGAAAACATATTAATTAAAGGACTATATTAAAAAAATTTCAAAAGTGAAGAAATATCGAAGTTAATTAACCAAAAGAACCAATCCAAAACGATTCTAGTCTCAGGTTGAGACTTGTAAGAGGGGTTAATTAGGTTTATTTTCATAATTTTGTTAATGTGTTCTCTTATCAAATAATTGTTTTAATATGATTCTCCAATTTAAGCTATATTACTTATCTAGTCCCTTTTATCTAGTTTTTAAAGTTAAATACCGATGAAATTATAAAAAAACCTAATATAAAATTTGAGCTTTTCAAGGGCTATGATTTTGGATCAAGATTGTGTTTGGACTTGATTATTTCTAAGAAAATAAGAGATTCTTTGATATGTCAGTCATTAAACATATAAAAGAATATAAAAATGAATTATTGAAGTGTGAAATGTTTAGTTTGAGAAAATAATCTATATTTGTTTATTTGATGATTCAAAATATTTATAAATCTTTATCACGTTAGCTCACCTTGATCAATTGCATAACAATTAATCAAAAGTGATCACGTCAACTCACCTTGAATATCTGAGTATTATGAGTGTTGCTTTTTAATTTTTTTTTTATAAAAATTTTATTCATTATGTAAATTCTGATATGGTTTGATAAGTGGTGTAATTATTCATTTTATCGAGGATTAAGTTATTAATGGCCTCTTTATTAAAAAAAACGAAAATTTATTAACGAACTCTCCTCCTAATTACGTAGATTGCATTAAAAAAATCACCCTCAATAGTAAATTAATAAATAAAGGAAGAAAATCAAAGCATCATTTTTTTTGGGTTTCTCTCTTATTAATCAAAAGCTGGAAAATACGCTGTCACCGTATCGCCACCATTGTAAACACTTCTTGGCAAGCAAACTCAATTCGATGGCAAAATCAAATATCCAAATTATATTTAATGACAATTTCTTCCTCACTCTCGATTTGGGATTAGAATTTCCGTAAGTTTATCTCTGCTTTCTTCTTTATAAACCTCCTTTTCTCCCTCAAAGTAAATATTCAAAATACTTAATTTTGGATTGTTAGAATGATGGATGTGGTAATGATCTTGAGCCTGTATTGAGTTTTTGGATAGGTGGTGTTGGGTTTTTATTTATTTATCTATTTATTTAATTTTTTCTAGTTTTTTTATGCTTTACATTTGTGGTGTGTTTGCGATTTCTAGATTGTTTAAATGAATGGTGGTGCGATTTTGATTTTTAAAATTTATTTTTAAAGCTTAAATAAAATTTTAAAATATAATTTATATTATTTTTTAATCTGATAAATATACGGTTGAATTTATATTTTTTTTTTGGTTAAACACATGGACAAGTCTTGACTGATTTAAGGAATTCACAGATTAGTCTAGATTTAGTCCATTTCTGGGTAATTTTAAGAGTAAATTTTCACATGCATTTAATGTAAATCTCGTGCGTGCATGGATGCTAATCTTAATTAAAATTAAACCTAGAAAGTTAAAAAATAGAGCAAACCTCTTGATAACCTCCCAAGGATATCTCATTGTTATAGATCAATCCAGGGTGAAAAGTTCTTGTTTATTGTTATTTTAATTGTTGGATTATACAATATATACATGTTACAGAAATAATAGGATGGGCCTGTTATTATGATTTTCTTTATTTGAATATGTTTATATTTTTCAAAGCAGCAAGAGTGAGATGTATATGTGCTTAATTCAATTATTTTTTTTGGTTTTTAAGATTAGGTGTGAGTTTGGTATTGTGATATATGATGTTTTTTAAAAATATTTTTTTAATTAAAAATGTGTTAAAATATATATATATATATATATTTTTTAATATGAACACATCAAAATAATTTAAAAACACCTAAAAAATATTAATTTAATGTATTTTCATGTGAAAAATAATTTAAAAACACTTTAAAAAGCAAGTTGTAATGCTAACTAAGAAGAGATTATAAAACATGGTTGATATGTATTTTAGTGAGAGAAACTACGATGTCATTTGGTAATGCGACCCAAACGATGTTTCACAAAAAATTAATTTTTTTTGCTTAAAATTAATTTTTTTGAATTGTTTTGATGTGCTGATATTAAAAATAATTTTTAAAAAAATAAAAAAATATATTATTTTAATGCATTTTCAAACAAAAAACACTTTAACAATAAATTGCTATCACACTCTCAAAACCTCCTTAAAAGCATCTCTAATAAGAGATACTATTTAGATGAGCTAAATTGGTAATATGGTTTTTTAATAGTATAAATATATATTTTTTGTTTATGTGCACTATAATGGTAAAAAACCATTTAGAAGAGCTAAATGTATTTTAATATATTTGATATTATTATTTTAATAATATGATATTACTCAATTGACTTAACGGGTCTAAAAATAACCCGGATGATTCTGAATCAACCCAATATTAAAAAATAAAATTTAAAAAAGATAAAAAAATAACTCAAGTCAACCCGAGCGAGCTCGCCAAACCCATTACACGGGTCATGAGATCATGATAATCTCATAAAAAACAAATAAAAAAACATAAATTTAAAAAAATCGAAGGAAAAAAAAACTATTGAAGAAAAACATTATTTTAGCATTTTTACAAAAGATGTAGAAATAACATTTTTATAAAAAAAATAAAAAAATAAAATTTAATTTAATAATTTTTTAAAGTATACAAAACAAGTATTGAAAGGCCGAAACAATTTTTTTTTTCCTTTAGCATCTGCATTAAAGATGCTCTAAAGTAGCGGACGCTCACATCAGGCCATGCACGCAGGACAGGACCCTCTGGATCACGTAACGGAGCTCAAGTAGGAGGACCGGATTAAAAAATCTTAATTGACGAGGACTGAATTAATAAAATTATGAAAATAGAGGAACATCCGAGCTAATTAACCCTTGAGAGAGCCGAAAAGAACTTATTTCATCGAAAGGGTCGGGTGGGAGAGTATATTTGGCACCCTGACGAAAATCCTACGAGTGGCAAAGATGCTCTCGCAAACCGAACAAAGCATCGAATAAGAAAGGAACCGAAGGGGAAGTGAATGGTATAAAACGGACAGTTGGTTGCACCTCGATTTCTCAGTCGTGTGAAAAAGCTCATTCAAGTAGAGGCTGATTTATTGAGCAGAGGTGAAGAGTGGTTTTGTAGTTATCAATAATTAATCAATCTAACAGGTATGGTATGCTGCCTTGTTTACCTCCTTTCATTTTCATAGATTCCTTAAAGATTGTCTCTTAGTATTCTAGTTTTCCGTGTTTTGTGTGTGTGTGTGTGTGTGTGTGTTATCGGGAAAATCCTATGTTGCTTCCTAGGCAGATTGTTATGTTCTCTTTCTGGGTTTGTTGACATCCAAGTGATGTTGAGTACCAACCAATTCGATGTAATGGACTGCTTTTGAGTAATTTGAATCTGTTATTGGGCATTTCTGGTTATTGATGAACTGGGTTTTTCTTCAATTTCAGGGTTAGTATCGACGTGAAGAGAATCTAATATAAATCTATTTGTGTATAATAATTGTTAAAAATGTCGATCGCAAAGCCTTTGAAGAAGGCAGTAGCTGCTGTCATTCTTGATTTGGATGGTACCCTTATTAATACAGGCCAGTTTCAGCACTTGGATTCATTTTCAGCTTTTACTTTCACCAACATTTCACTATCATATTTGTGATAAATATATATAAACACACAAGTTTTTCTTTTCAATTTCATCGAACAGATGGCATATTGGGCGATGTTTTAAAAGCTTTATTGCTCAAGTACGGAAAACAATGGGACGGGAGAGAAGCTCAAAAAATAGTGGGGAAGACACCTTTGGAAGAAGCTGCTATAGTGGTGGGAGATTATGAGCTTCCTTGTTCAATTGATGAATTTGTGACTCAAATCACCCCATTGCTCTACGATCAGTAATTAATCTCTACACTTCTGTCTAGTATTATTTAGTGTGGATATCAGATCTTTTGTCATCAAGATCTCAAAAATATTATCTAGGGGGCATTTGGTATGCAGATTCTTAGATGACTTCCTATAACGTGATTGTTGGAAATATAAAAGATGGGTGTACATGAAACACATATTTTACTTGTGTGTGGTTGATCATGTGACCAAATAGATGTGTAAAGCTAGGATAAGCACACTTTTAGATTCCCATTTTGTTGCCTCTTTTATTTTATTTATTATTTTCTTTTCCTAAAACTTGTAATGTCAGGACTTTATTATGGCTTACTATGATCAGTGGAAAATTTTGATTTCTGACTGTTTGGGACTCGTTTTGGCATTTGTCTCTCATTATATTACATGGTGACTGTTGTATGGGTTCTCTATCTCATATATTGGATGTAATTGAAACGTGTCTTTTATTAATTTGAAGGTTTTGCAACATCAAAGCTCTTCCTGGTGCCAATCGGTTAATTAAACATTTGAGTGGTCATAATGTGCCTCTGGCATTGGCTTCAAACTCTCCAAGGGCATATATAGAATCCAAAATTTCTTATCAACAGGGTAGGTTCTTTTAGGAAATTTAATGAAACCGATGAGTTTTGTTTCCTGTTTTATCTTTTGAAAATTAGCAAGTCTGGCATAGCAAAGAGTCAAACTTGACAGACATTTGTACTACTTGCTTGGTTTCTCACTTTTCATGCTTATAGGATGGAAGGAATCCTTTTCTGTCATCATCGCTGGTGATGAAGTGAGAGCAGGAAAGCCATCTCCTGAAATGTAAGATAAATTAGTTCACAATTTTTTGTATCATATATCTTGTTTAACTGAAAAATTCGTGTATGTTCTTTGATTCTGAATCTACAAGCTTGCCTTTCTAGATTTTTGGAAGCTGCTAAAAGGCTAAATATTGAACCATCCCGCTGCCTTGTCATTGAGGATTCTTTGTGAGTGAGTTTAATTCACAAGTTATTATTGTAGCGAGCCTTTTGATTTGTCCAACTTTCCTTGCAAAGGCTATTTAAGGAATATGCTTTTTCTTTAAATAGCGCAGTCCTAAATATTGGTTGGTGCAAAACATTGTATTACTGTCAAACAGTCTAATTCTGTCTGAATGTTTTAGTTGGCATAAGATTTGATAAAGAATTGGCATATCTTTAGGACCTGACCCCTGTTGCATCTGTTTTTAGTTTTCCACTAGGCTGGTGTTATTCCTACCCTATACTTTATTGAAATGACAAGTAACCTTATATTATATGTTTTTGTAATTATAAATAAGTTAGAGCATCAGAATAGCCCCTCTCTTTACTAAATATTTATAGCATAATTATATACTTGAAAAAAGAAAAAGAAAAAAAAGAAGTAATAATAGATGAATGCAAAATATTTAGAGATTTATTCTATCGAAAGATTAGTGAACTTTTTTTTTCCCCCGAAAAAGATGTAAGAACAGATGATGCCAAAATATTTAGAGATTTATTCTATTGAAAGATTAGTGAACTCTATTTCTAGATTATTTGCATTATGATTTTTTTCACCCAACTGATTGGTAAAATGACAGAGTATCCATAATGAATTTGTATTCCTAAACATTTATATAATATAGTATTATAATTAAGGAAACATATTAAAGAAGGTTATATTAGTCATGGGTAGAAAAAAGGTGGAGCGTGAATAACAGTGGATGGAGTGAGAATAACACCACTGTCAGCTGATGTTCCCTGCCTATGCATTCTACTTTTTCTGACCCAAACAACAATTAGAATGTTGTTCATTCTATTACGGAGTTCTATTTACTGATCCTGAAAAGTTTTTGTGTATGTTAGGCCAGGTGTTACTGGTGGTAAGGCTGCTGGCATGGAAGTAGTTGCCGTACCATCCATTCCAAAACAAACTCATCTTTATATAGCGGCAGATGAAGTGATCAACTCTCTACTTGATTTACAACCTGAATTGTGGGGCCTCCCTCCATTTGATGATTGTAAATCTCTGAAGACCTGGATCAATGTTGCAGTTTTATTTAACAAGTTTCTTTTCATCCTAGTTCTCTTGGGAATTTGATTTGTGATTGCAGGGATAGATTGTACTTTGCCATTAGAAATTTGGCATATAGGTGGTCCTGTGGTTAAGGGATTTGGTCGCGGCTCAAAGGTTCTTGGAATCCCTACCGGTATGGAAATTTCTGTGTTCTCTTTGTGTGTCACATCTGAATTTGTAGTTATAGAAACACATTTCAGTTTAGTGAGAATCTACTTCATTACTTATCTGACCTTGATGTCACACTTTGTTTCAATGAAATCGTGCATAAAGCTATGTTCTCTATGCCTGTTTTGCTTGATGACTCCTATTTCATATCAGCATCTAACAAGTTTATTCATTTATTTCAGCTAATTTATCTACCAAAGGTTACTCAGCACTTCTTTCGGAACATCCATCTGGTGTGTACTTTGGTTGGGCTGGATTATCAACACGAGGTGTTTACAAGATGGTCATGAGTATTGGTTGGAACCCATATTTCAACAACACTGAAAAGACAATAGTGAGTTTAACACTGAAACAGCTGATGATCTATTCATATCTTAATATATTCTTTAAATAGTTTGTGTTGTAGGAGCCTTGGTTGCTTCATGAATTTGATGGGGATTTCTATGGTGAGGAATTGCGCCTTGTGATAGTTGGCTATATTCGACCAGAGGTATAATCAACACTCATCTGTATCCTTTTTGAATCCCTTGCTATAATCACACTAATCGGTGTTCTTTTTACATCCCTTTTTTCCATCGAAGTCTTGTCTTCCCTTTTTCACTAAAGTTTGGGTTTGGAAAACTACAGGCCAATTTTACATCACTTGAGAGCTTGATAGCAAAGATTCATGAGGATAGAAGAATTGCAGAGAGAGCTCTAGATATTCCATTATACCTGAAATACAAGGATGACCCATATTTGAAAGGCTCTTCCCTGTGATCGTGGCAAGCATCCATAAACTTCATGACCCTTGAAACTTTTCCAGAGCTTATGTTGCAGACAGCATTTGCCCATTATAGAAGACAGTGGTTTGTGACCATATTGTATTCTCATTTCATGAAATGTTAGGCCCGTCTCATAATCACCGTGGGTGTAAAACTAAAACGATCGCCCCGAAAGCCCCCAATTATTGTTACTGATGATTTATGTACCGGAAAATTGTTGATAATATACTAAAATTGTAGTTGGGAAGCATTTATGCAACCTAATGTTTGAGCCTTTAATACCATGAATAAAAACCCTTCCTCCACTAGTACTTCCAGATTCATCTAAATTTGATTACTCTTTTTTTTTTCTTTTCTAGTTTTCACATTTGAAGTGATTAGTCCTGTTTGTTTTATAATATTGAAGCCCGAGTATATTTCCTTTATGTTCTATAATATTGCTAATCTATCCTTAATGCGTGCCTTAACCACTAAAGTTTTAGTAATTCATATTATATAACTGATTAGTTTAGGTAGGGTATAATCATAGGCCACCTAATGGGGTTGTCTTTAAGGATATATTGTATTGTAGTTAGTGTTATACCACTATTCTTGACCAACCACTTAAAACATTTTTTAGGATTGTCTCCTACAAATTAATAAAGATACATTTTTAGGGTTTTGTTAGTATCTTTGATTTGTCCATTGCTTTAAAGCTGATAAGCACTAAATATACATAGTTACACTCTTTGAACTTTGAATAATTCCTACCAAAATCCACTAGTGAAAATAGGATCCTTATCAATGACAACATTTTATGGCATTTCATGCAATTTGATAACATCGTGAATGAAAACAAGGGCTACATTTGGTGTTGTGTGTGGATATATTGGTGTCATGAAGTGGTTCTATTTAGAAAGTTTATCCACGACTACTAATATTATTACGTAACAATTAGACGAAGGTAGTCCCTTGAAAAAATCCATAGGAATGGAAGTCCAAGTCTTTATAGTATTGGTAAGGGTTGTAATAACCTAGAGGTTTTGTGTTTTCTATCTTAGCTTGTTGGCAAATCTCATATTGTTTAATGTAGTCTTTAACTTTCAACTTCATTCCCACCTAATAAAAATCTCTCTTTGCTCACCTCAAGATAACTTGAATGACTTGCTACTAGGTTGTTATAAAGATATTGCATAATAGTTATTTTGTTTATATAAACCCTACCCTTATATAAAAATATTTCATCTTGTTTTAAAAATTTAAGGGGATCTAAGGTTTCATTTTGTAGAATATAAATTGTACCTCAAAATCAGTATAATAGCTAATTTTAAGGTCATATATCTAGCTAACTAAAAATGTTATAATAGCCTAGATTTCTCAATTCACCTCTTTTTCTTGTTTTCTACATAGACATCCACTATTAAGTTTTTCTTCTCAATCATGTATTCTATCACAAAGTCATATCCAATTAACTTAGTAATCCATTTTTGTTGGGTTAAGGTTTATATTTTTTTTTAACAAGTATTTAAAGCTTTGTTGGTATGTTTTAATCTTGAAGGATATACAAGGGGTCTCCATTTATGAACTGCCATAACTAGGGATAATAATTCCTTCTCATGAGTGGACAATGTTAATTCTTTTCCTTTTAACCCTTTACTAAGATAAGCTAAGGGTCTCTTTTTTTTGTATTAATACTAAGATAAGCTAAGGGTCTCTTTTTTTTGTATTAAAATTGCCGTAATCCCTTCTCTTAAAACATCACACTTTATTATAAATAATTTAGTGAAATCAGGTAAAGTCAAGACTAGTGGGTTGGTCACAATAATCTTTAATGCTTTAAAGGCCTTGCCTAATCAATCTTTATATTCCAAATGAATCCCTATTTTATAAGAAATTTAGTTAATGGACTTGCAATTGATCCATATCCCTTGATGAATCTTCTATAGTACCTGGTTATACCTAGAAACCCGTTTAAGGATTTTATGCTATTAAGCTTGGACCATCTAATCATGGCCTCAACTTTTTAAAGGTCTATTTTAACTCCTTCTCCGTACATAATGTAACCCAAATACTTAATTTCTTTATAAGCAAATATGCATTTAGAAAATATAACATAAAGTCTATGTTGGGCCAAAATCCTTAAAATCTTTCTAAGGTGTTCTAAATGTTCCTTCTCAATTATGTTGTTTTTTAAAATGTTATGGAAGAAAACCCTATAAAGACTTCATTGGGAAATATTTAAATACCTTATTCATCAAATCTTGAAAAGTAAAAAAGGTATTGGTTAACCTAAATAGTATGACCAGGAACTCATAATGGCCTTCGTGAGTCTTGAAGGTTGTTTTAGGAACATCTTTCAACATCATTATGATTTGATAATACCCAACCACAAGTCTAGTTCAGAAAAGTATTATGAATCATATATTTCATTTAGTAGCCCTTCTATTACAGGAATTGGGAACTTATCCATCATTATTTTCTTGTTAAGAGCCATATAGTTTACACACATTCTTCGTAAGCCATCTGATCTCCTGAGCAACAACATTAGAGAGAAAAAAGGACTTTAACTTGGCTAAATTGTGCCTAACTCCAATAATTCTTTTATAATTTTTTTATCTCATTTTTTTTTTATAATAAGGAGACACACACACACATGAACATTGATAGGTGGTATCCCTTTCTTAGTCATAATAAGATGATCATGGCTCCTAGTTAGTGGCTACCCTTTCGGTTTTTTAAAAACTGTTATGAATTCATCTAATACATATTGTACCAATTTTGGCACTTGACCTCTATGTTTAAGGTCTAAATTTACAGCATTAATCCACATGTATTTTTCTTCAACTCTCATAAAAAAAATTTAGCCCACGATCAATATTTGACTTTGGATTCTTAAGCCACTTAATAAAACTGGAAGCCCATTGTATTTAAACCCTATAGTCAGCTTTGAAAAATCCCACAAAATAAGCTATAAATCTTTAAGCCATTAAACACTTAACACCATGTTGCATCCCTTAGACGATTTATTAAGGCAAAAGTTTTGAATTGGACTCCCTGAACCACAAACTTGAAATTTGAAAAATCACCCTCACTGTTAATTCTAGTCTCATTCATAATTCTTACCATAATTGATTAGTGCCCTATTAGATCTATTCCCATCTTCTTATCTATTTTAGGGTGAATGAAATTATGAAATAAAAAGTTATTAATAATGGCTTTAACTCATATTGTTTATGAATTCTCTTTAAATCTTTCTAGATTGGAAGCCAAAAGGACTCCCCACCATAGCATACATGGATATCTTTGCTTCTTCATTAGTCATTATAAGTTCCTCCAAATCAATCAAGTCCCAAATTATCATCGATCCACCTTTTTTTCCATCTTAATCTACTTTATCAATTAAAAATAATTTTGTTTCTGCATAACTATGGCTTGAATTCCATTTAGCATTACATTTAAAACATAAGCCCTTATCTCTCTCTCTTTTTCATTTGGGCAAGTGTCAATTTCTACATCTGTAAGTTAGATTTTATGTCTGCCCTAGGCTAAATAGACAAAAAGCCTTTTTCTTTGAAGTCCACTGGTATTGGGCCTCTAACTCTTGTGAATTACTACAATGTTTTCTTTCTACATTCTAGCCAATCTATAAGGCGTTACCAAATTATGAGAATTCATCATTCTTATCTAATCATGATCTCTTCCTTTAATTCTCCTAAGAAACAACTTAAACAATGTGAATTGGATAAGCCTCTAATTTTTTTCGAGATTAGTTCAAACTGAATCTTATAGCTTCCCATTATTGAGACTTGTTTCAAATTGATTAAGGCTTTTATAGGATCATTATAAGTAGATTGCTCAAATTGAATCTATATTGCCTTTATTGAATACTCTTAATTGATGATAATTCTAATTTTCTTAATCTCTTAAAACAATGTGATAACACACCCTTTCATTTTAAAGGGGTGTTTGAGAGTGTGATAGTGATTGTTTTTTAAAATGTTTTTTTTGCTTAGAAATGCATTAAAATAATATTTTTTTATTTATTAAAAATTATTTTTTATATTAACACATCAAAATGATCTAAAAATATTAAAAAACTAATTTTAAGCAAAAATAATTTTAACTTTTTTTAGAAACGCCATTTGAAACACAATTCCAAATGACCCCTAAAATTATCCATAAATATTCTATGATATAGGGGAGTATTGTGATAATTAAAAAAATAGGTTACTTTGTATAATTAGCTAATTGGGTCATTCTTATTAAATCAATAAAAAAATTAGTTTTATTGCTCTCGGTTGAGTTTATGGATCCCCAACCTGTTTTGGTTCCACCCAGTGATAGCCATTAACCGATGTTATTGATGTATTATGGGGAGACTTGTCTAGCCTCTATCCTTCATAATTTGATCAATCTTTACAGTAATGTGTTATAATTGTTGAACAAGTTCTTATAAAATCTTTTATTATGTTTATGGGTTATGTTGTTGTTGTTCTTCCAATTGTTGTTTGATACTAACAATTGTTTTCAATAATTGTGACATCTTGATTTCATCAACGCTCGGTTTTAATACTAATTTTGTAGCAAACATGTAAAGTTGAAAGGAATAGGAATTGAAATTGATAATCTTAACTAAAATGGAATGGTTAAATTTAATCAAACATTTTATTGAATAAAAATTAGTAATTACAAGGGTAAAATAGAAAAAAAAAATTGTTTGGGCTATTTGAGGTAGTCTGACCTTCTACGATTGAGAATTAGCATTGAGTTATTCCATAAGAAGAGTTTTACTTAACTAATACTTAAATAAAAATAAACTCAAATTCAAATCTTGAATGAACCTAATCTGAAAATTTGAATTTAAATGAGATGAAAATTTGAATTTAAATATATAGAAGAGCTGTTTGATCATTGAATAAAAATTAGTAATTACAAGGGTAAAATAGAAATTAACAATTTACTTCACACAAATGCTTTATCTCGAGTATCATGCTTGAGATGGGATGGGTCGAATTGCCAGGGCCTGGAGGAACCGTTTATATACGTGACTCTGTATCTGCTATAGCCTTGTAGGCGAGCTTCAAGAGATAGCAACTGCCATGAGATGGGTGTGCACACTTGGGGACATAGGCGAAGGCCCCCATGCGAGCTGGAACATTTTTCTCTGCGATAAAAGGACGCCATCAGTTTGTCATATGGGTTCCCTGAAAATGGGAGTCCTGTCCTTTTTGTTGGCGTAAACATTTTTGTACATCAGCAGCAATTCCTCACTAACTGTAATGGTTACCACCTCACAAGTATGTTAGTCATTCACACAGATGCGCCAACATGAAAAGTGATCTTAACAAGTAATTGAATTTAGGTGTTTCTAAGTTAAAATCTTTTTTATGTTTTTTGGTAGATTCATGAAACCACAGGAGTGACATTAACAAACTGGATTGACGAAGGGCTGAATCAACAAAACTGCAAAGGACAGAGGACAAACAGGGACGATACGCCAAGCTATATAATGGAAATTGATGTCGTAAAACAATTTTCATAATATAATCAAACAGTATCATTAATTGTTCTAGTTACCATGACTGACCAAAGCTGTCATTCCACACGCCCTTACATATCCTTCATAAATGCCCAACAGTGTTTACACAAGCGAAAACTTTACCGGGATAAAGAAGTACATCTTTACATCAACAATCTATGAGCCACAAACAAAAATGATCCTTGTTTCAGATTTGCCTATGGCTTCGTGGAAGAGGAATCCTTGTGCGCTGCTGTATTAATCTGTTTGGACAGATATGCTTCATAAATCTCCACGACAAGCCGGGGATCCTTTTCCACAAGCTCCATGTACTCCTCCCGCTTGGTAAGTTTATCCATGTTGTCAGTGATCAATGACAACGCTGCTTCAAGCATATGCTTTGCATTATGCTGATGGGCAAAGGCATAGCTCACGACTGAGTTTTCCCAGTTTAGTTTTGACACCAAAAACTTCTCACAGTAAGCCTTGAGATGCTTCACCTGATATTTTTCGGCCAATATTAAAAGATCATAGGCCATCTGCTCATCAAGGCACGCTTCAGCAGTGTAAAAATAGTTGACAAATGCACGAAGTGCATCATATGATACATCACTAATCTTGATGGTACCACTCCGGCTTTCTTCCATCTCGTTCTCAAGCATTGCCTTGAAGACTGGGGAACGGCTCACCTGATCACAAAAAAAAAAAAAAAAATTAATCAGTGGTAAAAAACTAAACACGTGAGAATTTGGCATAACACATCACCAGATCATCTTGTCCAGTATGAAATGGACATGCGGGGATACCTCTTGTTCGGACTAAAACAGGAACAACTTGAAGGCAAAATTGATAAATTGTCTCCCATGGTTCGTCAGTTCAAGTTCTGTCTAGTTTGTCAGAAAACAGGCTACAATCTTAATGGGGCCGAACTTGAGGGATATCTCCCTCCCAACCTAATACGTCTCCATCAAGCTATTTGACAAACACAACCAGGCTTGAAATGGGATTTCTATTCCAGGAAGGTCATTGAACAAAAGTATGCAAATAATACTAGCCAAGTATGCATTTGAAATGAAAGCGATTATCTCACATAATTACAATAAAGAGAAAGACATATATATCTAGCAAGTGCCATGATCATTGACGAATCAAGAGATAGTGGAACTCACTCAATCAGGACAGGATCAATCAATAAATTGCAAGTCAATTACCATCTAATTGATCAAGAATAACAAAATTGGGAATTGAGTATTTACCAAAACGGCCTTATGAGCAGGGACTGGGACAGATGGCGCAGTCCCGGTAAGTCCATCATCGGAGGAAGCAACCAAAACGACATCGGTGAAACAAGGGCCAGCAGAGGAGCGGTGAGTGATGTGGTGATCGAGAGGAGACCAGAAACGCAAGAAGGCAACTTTAGCTTTGAGATCATCGATCTCTCTTTTAAGCTCTTCTTCAGTCTCGCTTGCTTCCTCATAACACTCTTTGCAAGTTCCAGCATCGCATCTGCCGTAGTACTCCTTACAAGAAATGCATCTCATCGTTTCGGAATCGGAATCAGTGTCACTTTCAGTCTCCACCCGGGAGGACGCTGTACAGCGGTGGCCTCTCATTATTTTTTGCTGGGTTTTGTGCAGCAAGAGGTGGGATGCCGTGCGATTGGGGGTTTTAATGAATTGGTGGTGGCTGGAAGCTTTGATTGATGCCTGATGGTGGCGTGAATGCGGGTGCTTTCGCTCACAGTGCAGACTGCAGAATGCGCATTTTGTTGGGACGAATAAAATAAAAATAAATGGGTATTCTTTATTTTAATCATTATTATTTTGTTAGCTCCGCTTTCTGTTTTGATTAGTTAAAAAAAAAAAAATCGCCTGTCCTTTTTTTATAATTTGTTTAAAAATAACTTTGCAACCTAAATTTTGCCGCGCGTAATACTTTATACGTTTATCTAAAAAAAAAAATTAATAAAAAATATTTAATTAATTATAAATTTGATTTTATTTTCTATTTAATCATTAAAAATCCTTTATATTAAATATTACTAGTGTTTCCATTGAATAAAAAAAAATCATAGGCATCTTCTTTCCCCGAGTATCAAACCTAGTCATCACCTTCCCTTCCGTTCGACCGGCCAAAAATATCCTTACAAGACCCTAACTACTATTTATCTTTCTCTCCATCTATCAGCTATCAACCACTATCATTAACAATAACAACTCTGTCATATTTAATAATCGCAACCCACACATTCACTAATCATAAGACTGATCAACTACTGTCATCAACAACTAGATCAGCTTAATTTGTCGGTGACAACCTCTCCATATTAATCTTCTTGTCCTTCTTACTAAGAACTTGTCATTGTTATTTGCCAAAATTAAAAACATAAGCTCAAAAGTCATCAAGAACTACATTTATCAACAACCAACTTGTCATTAAAAAATCTTAACACAAAATCAACATTGTTTTATCTCTAACAATTCTTTCTTCCTAAACTCCCACTCATCTACTCTAGAAGTTCAACAATCATCATAACTGCAGCTTCAACATCAACACCAGTTGGAGCTATAATATCAGCAATAGTTGGAGCTTCAACAATGATGATAACTGGAGCTTTTGCAACAGCGATGATAATTGGAGGTTCAACAACAACATCATTTATTGTATTAACAACATCTTTGTTAGTACCGAATGTCAAAGCCAAATTTGAAGCCTTCAATGCCAAATAAGAAATGAGAGGCATAAAAATGATTGGTTTAGTAGAAAACTAGAGCTTGCAAAGCTGGGGTGATGGCAACAGATATTGTCTTCAATTTCTCAACATTGGAGTTGTTCCATCAAGAGAAGCGAACCTTGGTGGATGATTTTAGTGGTGTAAAAGATTAGGAATAGAATTGAAACTAATTGTTGTTAAAGATTTAACAGTTGATGTTGCACTTCAATTAGATTATGAAAAATTTGCTCAACTCTCAGTTCCATAGCATGTGATAAGGGATGGCATAATTGATTACTAGGTTTATCCGTGAAAGTATTAAGAATGCTTCCCATTCAATCTATGCTTAAGGACCCAATCATATCAGAAAAACACTTTACTAAGAAATTTCATGTACATTTTTCTTTCTACTTTTGTCATCCTATTACTTACACAAAATAGAAAAACACCCAATAACCTAGAAATCATCATGAATTTAGCCTTCTTCAAACCCGAAATCATAGCCCTCTTCCTCGTTAAACAGATCCAAAATCAACCCACAAAACAACCTATAATCTTTGCCATCAGCATATCTCGAAGCAGACACCTAATAAATATTACAAACAACCCACCTTCCTCATCTTATCCACCATTTTTTCAATAGACACCTAATGGATATTGCAAATAACCCACCATCCCCATCTCATCCACCAATTTTTTAACATCATCAGTTTTACTTCTTTAAGGCCACGAGGTGTCGTGGATTGTTATTGATGATGATGATTCAATTTTGTACGGAGAAATCTCCAATTTGAGGGTTTTTCTCTCTTTTCATAAAATAAAATAAACCCATGTCCCAACTTCAAAATTCTATGCAATAATGTCAAGAAATCTTCATAACTCGTTTAACAAAATGAAAACAAAAAAAGAAGATTTTTTTTCAAAAAAATTAGTTTTTGACATAAAATTTAGTTTTTCTAGTTTGCAAAGATTAATTATTGACCTAATAATTTCTCATCCTCAAAAAAATTTATGTTTGATTTGGTGATTTATGTTTAGAAAGAGAGAAAATAGTGTGTGAAAAAGAGAGAATATGTCACTTAAAGAGAGAAGGTCTTTTGACCAAACTACAGGATGCTAAAGGTAATTTTTTCTTAATTATATGATAAAAAATAGATAATCATAAAATCAAGCATCAATCCTAAAATAAATGTTTATTTGATACAATTATAATCCTATAGAAAGAAAGAAAAAACTAAATCATGAACTATATTTACTAAACAATTCAATATTAAAAGATGAAAAAAAAATCAAATAAAAAAAATTAAAAGTCCAAAAACAAAAAAAAAACATATCGGGTTTGGTGAGTAAATCTACTAAACTCATGAATCAGGTAACTCAGATCAACATATTAAACTCGTAAACCAAGTCATGGACTCCTGTAGGATTAATAACTTGTTTTTTAAATTATTCTTTATTTAAATATATGATAACAAAATAAACAACCATAAAATTATGCACTAACCTAGTAGAGGGACTTTTTTGAAATAGTTATAACCTCATAAAAAGTGAAACAAAATAAATTATGAAACTCAAATCTCAATTAACCTAATATAAAAGGATAAAATAAAAAAAATTTAAATCCATTGAATTTGCGAATTAGGTCAACTTGTCAAACCTGCGAGCAGGTCCATGAACCTTATAAATTTTAATTACATGGTTTTTATCCGACACTATTTTTTTTAACTATATAATAAAAAAAATAGACGATCATAAAATCAAGTTCAATTAACAAAAAGGTATTCCACCACTAGGGCAACTTAGATTACCCTACCAAACTCGCAAATTAGGTCATTAACTTCATAAAATTTAACAATTAAATATTAAAAGATATAAATGATCATAAAATCAATCATCAAAACAACATTGGGACGTCTGTTTGACACCACAATAACTAGATAGAAAGACAAAACAAAAAGGAACAAATTATAGAATTTAATTCCTAACCAACCTAATATTGAATGATGAAATAAAAAAACTCTGAAAAAAATCAATTAAAAAATCCTAGGACAGAATCAAAGAGATTTTAAAAGTTAAAGGACTCAATTGAAAGAAAAAAATGGAAAAGTGACAAATATAAAAAAATAAATTAAAAAAATATAGGACTAAATCAAAAAGATTTTAAAAATCAAGGGACTAAATTGAAAGAAGTAGAGAAAAGTGTTTGACGCCTGCTTCACATGCGCAAGGGCTTGAAGAAGGCTTGCCCACCTTCGGAAGGCGCATAAGCCTTCCTCTGTTTTCCAATTGATGTCTTTATTTATATCATTGGAATCGTTCAAGAGTTCTCCTACCTGTAAGGCCATGCATGTTGCTATAAGAGATTTAGTGTGGCTCCAACAACCATTTCCCCCGCCCCCCCCAACCCCCTCCCCTTGCCTTAGTTTCTATGGCTAGCTTATGCAAACTTGTAAAATAATTATAAACATAGCTGTTATGCGAGAATGTTTTTGAACATAACATTGCAAACTTGTTTTCTCTAACAATGAAATTTAATTATGAACTGAAAATTTAATGTATTTATTTAATATAATATATTAAGGATTATATGCATTATCATACAGATTAAAAAATCATAATGCTAATTAAAGACTACTTCATGAAGTTGAGAAATAGATGTAAGTTAAAATATCCGATTTTGTATTACATGTAGTCCTTTAATTTTTTATATTTAATTATAAGTAAAAAAATAATAATCTAAATTTCATTGAAACAAATTGATTTGCTGTATAAATCTTTCTTTTTTTTTATTAATATCTTTAATTCTAACAAAAACAAAAACTCTAACATTTTGTTCTATGTAATTTATTTAATAAAAATAGAAAATATTAAGAAGACATACTAAAAAAGGACAATTTAAAATTATATATAAGACAATGTTTTGTGCATTGTCATGGGAAATTTTTTGGCAAAGTCATTAACCCGACTTAGGGAATTAACTCTAAAACCTCTCGATCCGACTTCTTGCTTAGCGCGAGTTTCAAATTAAATTATGTAAAAGTTGACTTGATTCACTTGGTAAGTCTAAAAGTAACTTGAATGACCGGTAAAAATCTAATTTGTCTTAAAAAAATCAAGAAAATATAATTTCTTTTTAAATATTAAGAAGACAACATTTTGAATCAATTTAGATTAATTCTAGTTAACCTGTCATACTTATGATACGGGTCATGAACCTGACTGAGTTTAATAACTTCATTTTTTTAAAATAATTTTTATATAATTTATTTGATATTAAAAATAAACGCTTGTAGAAAAACAACCAAATAAAATTCTTTTAAAAATACAATCATGATAGGTTATACAGAAATAATATTTGCTAATATTATAAGAATATTATTATAATTTTATTTTAAAACAAAGTAAAAATTAAATGGTATTTAATAAAATAATATCTAAAACATATTCTTAAGTAATTTAAGAATGAAATAAAATAATATATCTAATATATTTTAAATTAATTAATTTCAAATAAATTAAAATTAAATAGAAGGAAAAAAAAAACTAAACTAAAAACAAGCCGGTAGACAACAAGTCTCCTACATGTCCAATATTTGATCATCGTAGAGGTGACCAACAAATTAGTTTGGGGATTTTCGGATCTTAAAAATTAAAATTTAACATATTTTCACCTAAAAATACTATTAAAATCTTAATAAACTAATTAATCAACTAAAAAAACCCTAGGCTAAAAACACATAAAAAAATCAGGAAAATAACTCTCTTAATTCTGATGTATTTTTTCCAGCAACATAAAATTAAAAAACCTCTCAATGGCATTCTTCTCATTAAGAGAAACATATTGATATCAAATTTGAATTTTTTTAATTAACAAAATCTCACTAATTGACTACTTTCTCTCTTTTTTGTTATTTTTCAACAACTCACTCTTTCTCTCTCTCTCTCTCTCTCTCAAACCTAAAGGACTAAAAAATGAACAAAATAAATTTTTGGACCAAGATGTAGAATTATCAAATTAAAAGGGACCCAAATAAAGGCAATTTTTTTTTCAAAAAGGCATTTTATTGAATAATGCTGAAAAAAAGGGTTCAATTTTTTTTATTGTTAATTTTGGTCCCTTCATTTTAAATAATAAAATTAAGTGGAACTGAAAAAGCTTTGTACCATGATTAAATGTTTGAAATATTGAAAAACTGAGAAGTTATAACTCAAAAAGTAAGAGGATCAAAATAAACTTTTTACTCAGTTTTTTTAAACTACCACCCTTTTTCTCTTTGTTTTACACTTTGGTTATCTTTTTTTTTTAATTTTATCACTCTTTAGCAATTCTTGATAAATTAGTCATATAGATATAAAAGGGTGTAATTAAAAAAAAACAAAGTTTAAGAACTAAATTGTAAAAAAAAAAACTAATCTGAAAACACCATATTAAATTAAAAGAACTCTAAAACATGTGGGGAAAGCACTATGCTTTCTCATAGAACAATTTTCTTTGTTAGTTACTATTATATTATTAAAAGAACTGTAGCTAGCTATAGCTTGGAAAATATTTGACTTACAAAAGCAACATCATCATATTTGTGTATTAAATGCTTTGAAAATTTACACTGTTTTTTCTTTGTTTTTTGCAATTGATTCTTTTCTTCTTATCTGCAATAGGAAAGAATTTTACTTGTACGGGCGAGATCATGATGGTGCATTAAATGCTTTCACAATTTACCATTGTCTTTTCTTTTTCTTGCACTCTTCATTGCCTTTAGCTCTGGTTTTGTTTTTCCAGCAACTTCTCTAATTAGTGTGCGTTCGTTCTTTCTCTTTTAATTATTATGGTTTTTGTGGCTTCTTAATTTTATTTTATTTTAACTCACGGGATGTTTGGCTTATTTCCAATTGCTTTAAAGGGTTTGCTTTTTCCATTGCACTCAAGAGAACACTCGGTTTCTAGCAGCTTTTTGTTTGACTCCTGGTGATCAGAATTCCCAGGTTATTTTATTGCTCTTTGTCTTTCTTTTCAGCTGCTTCTTTCTCTTTGTTTTTTTCGGTGCGCATGGGTTGTTCATTTAGTTACTGGTGATCTAAATTGTCTGCATATTTCATTGCTCTTTGGTTTTCTTTTCATCCGGTGTTTTTAAAGTTAGTTTTTTTTCTTCTTCTTCCTGGTTTTAATGGACTCTTCATATGTTTTGCAAGACTGTCTTTTTTTCTTTGCAACTTAGACAACATCGGATTTTGCTCGAGCCATTTTGGTGTAGTCTGCAAATAATCTACACTGCCAGGTTTGTTTTTCACTTTTGTAGAGTTCTTTTACTTTATAGACAAAATAAAATGCAAAGTTTCAGAATCAGTATGTAAGCATCCAGCTACGCCTATATGCTGCTGGATTTTGCAGAATTGACATGTGAACTTAAAGTCTCAGGAATCATAGAAAATATGTAGATAATTAACCATGGTTACGAGACTCAGTCTGGCCTGGCCTTGTATGTTAACATGGTGACTATTGACTCATGACCACGTCCGATAGAAAAACCTTTTTTTTTTTTTTACCAAAACAAAGCTGTTTTAAGTTTTTTCCAGGGAAAAAAAGAGACAAAAGGTTAGGTTAATCCGAAGTGTTTTTTATATATATCGCGCGGACATGCCGCAAGATATTGTAAACTTATTTTTCAATGTTGTATTTTACTAGTTTTAATCCTGCATTCCTGCACTTTTCCTTATAAACTCTTAACATTTCTTATAACATCTTAACATGCCAGCTCTGTTGTTTATATTTGATGTGAGATGATGTCGGTTTTACACCACCAATTCCAAAGAAGCAACGCCTCTCTATTTCATCACTTGAAAAGGTTTGCATCTACAATATCGTTTAGTTCTCCGTATTGCTCCACCATCTCTTTGTTTAACAAAAATTAATTCAATCACAATCAGCTATATTATTCTCACTTTCTAATTGCCCTTTTTTTTTTTATGAACTCATATACTCAGCAACAATTATATCTTTATTTCTCATTTCTTATTTATCTTCAAAAATACTTGATATTTATTGTGTTAGGAAATATTTATAGCTTACAGTTACACTTATCTTTTGCTGTAGGAAAAAAATAGCATTCAGTTAATCAATATTTTTTTATCCAACATCGCAAGCTGATTAGACGTTAAAAAACATAAAATATTTAGTTGTAGGCACTTTTGTTTTACTTCGATTTAACTCTCTTTACTTAACTTTTATAATTTACCAACAATAACTTCATGAATATCATGTTTTTTTTAATAATATTTTTGATTATCTTATTACTGATTGTTATAATAATTAGAACTATATTTTACTAAAAATGCCGTGGCATTACTCGCGGGTATCAAAGCTAGTCTTCTAGTATTTCCTGTAATATAATGTTTCAATAAAAAACAAATTGATGGAAACATAAACTGAATTGGAGCCATTAAAGGAAAGCATCGTGGAGGCGTGGACATCGACTTGAATCAAGGACGGACCTTAGATTCTTCCTTCAGGAGGAGGAGGATGAATTGACAGTTTAAGAAGATGGCGTCACCCACTAACTAGCCAAGCCCATCCCTGATGAATACCTACACGTGTCCGTCCTTAAAACCTCCTGGGTTATCCACTGCCAGATCCGGCTTCATTTCTCTAATCACTTTTAGAGAGAGAGAGGGGGGGAGGGATGAAAGGTAAAAAAATAAAAACATATATGTAAAATCACTGAGGGTGAATTACTTAGTTATAATTAAAAAATAATTTTATTAATGTTAAATATATTAAAATTTAATTAACTTTTTGAAATATTATTAAAATGCATATAAAAATATTATATTATTATTTTAGCTTTTCTAAATAATATTTTCCATGTTATTATAAGGACCCGGAATTCAAAAAAAATTTAAATTTTAAAACTAAATTACGGCAGAACACTGCAAGGTACAAACAAAGGATAAGACCTGCTACTTGCAGAGCCAAACTCTCTCTCTTGCTCGCTCTGTCTCTAAACAAAACAAAGATACAAGCCCAACTCTTCTTCTTCTTCTTCTTGGTCTCAGATAATTAGGGTTTCAGTTTTCCAGGCCTAAAAACTCCTCTACTCGGTCGGGTACGCTTTCTTTACGCTCTCTCCTTCTATTTTGATTTTCTCTTCATTTTGTTTGTGTTAACTCTTTGGTAACTGAGCAATGTGAAAGGAAATTTAAAGAAAAGAAACCTCAACTTCAACTCTTGAATCTTCAATTTTTTTTCTTAAATTTTTTTTGGGGGGAGGGGGTTATTCATGTCAAATTTACTCTGATTGAAGAATTTACCAGTACTTCACTTAGTTTAGCCTGGGTAACCTAAAGCAAAGTTTTCTTTCTTTCTTTTTTGTGTTTTCCTGGCTACCTGAAACAAGCTTAGGTTTATTTTTAACACTCGGATTTGTTTTTTTTGTTAATTTATGCTGCTTTCTTTAATTTCTTGTATTATGTATTCAGCAGTTATGCTCAATTTTATGTTCTTTCCATTGTGGGTGTCACAGTGAAACCCTAATTTGGCGCTGAAAAGCTTGAAATTAGGTTGTTTTTTGTTTTTAAAAAACTTGTAAAGGATGGTTGGTGAAGAAGGAACAAGCAATGGCGAGGGTGCAAAAGAAAGGGTTCAGCACTTAAATATGGAAGCAATGGACAATGGGTTTGGAAATGATGGTGGTGATGCAAGCTCTGGGGGCAGTGAGGGTTTTCGAACTTACAAGAGACGAAGGAACATGAGGTCAAGTTCGGATAGTAAAGGTCAAGAGGATGGGAAATGTTTTATGGAAGCTGCTAGTAGGTTTTCAGACCAGGTAGCTCACAAACCTAGGCCATCCATGCCAATTTTTGCTTATGCAATCTCGTTATGTATTGACTTGTTGCAAGTTACTCCTATCATGTATGATTCTATAGAGAAGATGCATTTTAATGTTTGTTCTGTATCTCTTATCCTAGTTCTTTGATCTAGCTAATATGTGGTTTCTTGCAGACCATAAAGGATGACAATTCACGGGGCCATCATTGTGGGAATCATGCTACTATGAATCGTTTAAATGATGTTTCACAGAGGCAGTGGAGAAAGTTTGTCCTTGACCACATGTATCAATCATTAAGTAATGATGAAAATGGCGTCCAGGGGTGCTTGAGGGGTGCGCTTATGATGGCAGTTAAGATTTATGAAGCTATTAAATTGGATGTGCTAAATGCATAGTATTGTCATTCGTGTTTCTTAACATAAATTGGATGTGCTAAATTTTGTCTTTCTTCAGGAGTCTGGTTACTGTAATGCAGATAAGTCACCTTTAATGGGGCAGATGGCTAATGGAACTCACAGCACAGC
>Ga0325405_1001167_pt1 | contig 26381 bp, 18 predicted proteins | sample PopdelMetagenome_21_FD_205663 | JGI IMG/M metagenome (GOLD analysis project Ga0325405, IMG submission 205663) | Populus deltoides microbial communities from Bellville, Georgia, United States - Xylem-Control-R2 | ecosystem: Host-associated > Plants > Phyllosphere > Stem > Wood/Secondary xylem...
TTCTTGGATTAAAATCTATTTCTTTTTTGTTTGTTATCAAGTAAGATTATAGTGATCTTATCAAAATATTTGCAAGCATTATTATTATTTTTTTTCAAGTCATCATGATCATTTTTCTTATTTGGTTCATTTGTTATTTTTCTATTTTGTTAAATATAATTAAATGAAGTAAGCTTATTGAACCTATTTGGGTCTATAACCTAAATTATGGATTTTATTTGTTGCTTTAAAACACGCTAGCAATACTAGTAAAGTCCTAAGATATTCAAATAGCTTAAGCACAAGGCTTATGTGTTGGATTTCTAGTTCATCTTTTGGTTCTATCAATCTGATCCATTCTTCGTGACCATAGAGATTTGTAGCTTAAGCACAAGGCTTATGTGTTAGATTTTTATTATTGAAATGTTCATTCATCCGATGTCAACCATAGACCTCGTTTGAGTTCAGAAGAGGAGAAAACATGTGTTGTATTTGCATCAGCCTCAACTGAATATGAAGTCAATAGGATGGTCAGAAGACATTATCAAGCCTTTACAAAGTATAAGGCTTTCTTACCTCTTGTTTTTTAGTTATCCCTAAGTTCATTGTTGATTCTATTATTGTGCAGGACTAATAACTGAAGGAGAAGGGAAAACTTTAGTAAGGTCGATAGAGCAGAGTTCATGAAGAAAGTCTTTATCTGTTAGAGTGGGTGGAGATTGAGCTGAAAACATGATGGAGGGTTGCCCTATCATTGCTGATGAACTCTATATTCTTAAAGGAAGAGCAATGAGGTGGCCCACCCGAGTCTTGATGTATCTAAAATAAAATTTATTAAAATTTACGAGTAAATATAATTTATTAAGCCAACAAAACAAAGCAATATTTTTTATATTATTTTTAGAATCAAAGACGTGTTTTTGCATAACAAAACAAAACAATATTTTTTTATATTATTTTTAGAATCAAAGACGTGTTTTTGCATAACAAAACAAAACCAGTAATTACCAAGACGACAAACCACAAAAGCACGCTTAATCCAAAAGCCGCCATGCACTGTTCATCTCGGGTTCATTTCTTTATTGTTTAATATCGTATCACTGTAGATTATACTCCTGTTTTTCGTCTGATTGAAATAATTTTCCCCAACTTTTTCATCTTGGTTGGGTATATGATCTGAATCGTATATATATTTTTTAGAACATACATGCATTTCAATTACTAGTGCTATGGAGACATAAATTTATAGTTAATATATATTTTGTAATTAACTAAATTCTTTTGAACAAATCCTAACTCTCTGACTTGATATCTTTCGATCATGCATTTCAATTAAATCAATATTGTTATTGATTGAAACAAGAATGAGGAACACGTGATCACGTCAGAAACAGTGTACAAAGCTAAGAAATTGTATTTTAAAGGTCAGGTTATAACACTTTCATGCCATAAACATTAATGGATATATATTACATTTGATAGAGTACTATATATATTCTCCCAGAGAGGATGAAAAGTTTAAATATGCTATATCGCTTGCTATGTTTGTTGTGTAAGCTCAAGGTAAGGCATAGTGGAGACGAGAAGTAATTGAAGATGGATAAAGTTTGCAAGGCTAAAAAAAGCCCTCCATTTTTCCTATCTGTTTTGTTTTTATTATAAGGGTTAAAATGTTATATTACTGTATATACTAACCCTGAGTAGAAGTTTAAAAATTGATTTTTTTAAGGGTAGTACTATTGCAAATTCATTGTACAATTCAAACGCAAAATACCGGTCTTACTCCCAATTAATTTTAGAACACCAAAATTATCTCAAGGCAAAGACTATCTTAACACATGGCAAATAGCTTTTTATCCAAGGCTAAGAAGGAAAAAACAATATTCTCGTTCATAGTGAACTATGTTTAGGTGAACAGTGTATTTTCCTTCTCTTTTATTTTTCTTTTAATATATATTTTATAGTTCCAATAATAAAAATTTTTACAATAAATGGTTGGCATTTTTAAGATCTCCATCGATCCTTATCTATAAATACCAATCCTGAAACCTTCTTGAACATCATCAAAACTCACGTAGCTATGGGCACTTAGTTTTATCTTCCTATTGTTTTAGGCTCTTAGCCCCTCTAAGTACACCGCCGGAAAAAAAGAAGAAGAAGAAACTAGCTATTATCTTCCTTCAAATGATTTCTGAGGAATATTGAGATCTCTTCCATCTCCTTACCTCTCTCTATATATATATATATATATATATAGATTGTAGAGATTACCCCTTTTTTTAGTCCAAATCACGGTTGGGATGATCAATAAAAATGTTCTTTTTTTACATAGAAAATGAAAAAAATTGAGTCGAAGAGACTCAAACTTATTTCCATTTTCTTCACGTGTGTCCCACTTTTGTATTCTCTAATTTAATTAGTTTTAAACTTTATACCCACCCAAGAAAAGCTGGCAGTGATAATATATTTTAATTAAGTCCAGCTTAATCATCGACCTCACAGAGTACATGTCTTGATGTGATGTTTATATTCATTTATTAAACATGTATAAATTTTTCGATAATGCTAAACCAACGAAGACCACCAGTGATTAAATGTGAGAAGATATTTAAGAATCAATGATACATATTTTTTAAAGTGTATTTTTTTTTTAAATATATTAAAATATTATTTTTTTAAAAATATTATTTTTAATATTAATCCATCAAAATAATTTAAAAAAATTAATTTTATTAAAAACAAATTAAAACTATGTAAAACAACAACCCCTGTAACATGAGATAGGCCGGCCTCATTTTATAGGATTTTATTGAGTTAATGTTAGTGTTCCTTAATCATGGATGGATGCCCTGAGTCATCAAACAAGTGCAATTAAAAAAACCTAAGAATATTATCTAATTGAAAAAACAATTTTTTTTTTATAACTGTCCAAAACACTTCAAAAATTGTTGATTCGGTGGCGTAGCCAAACCTATCAATCTTCAATCTAGTTGTGCAGTCATACCAATATTTTAAATTTTATTATTATTAATATTAAAAATATTATTATTTATGTTATAAATATTATAAAAACTTAGGTAAGGCAATTTTAATATTATTATTAATATTGTAAATATTATTATATTCATTAATATTATTAAATTTGTAAAAAAATATTATTACTATAAAAAAAAACATAGAATTAATTTGAAAAATAAAATCAATTATTATTATTATTATTATTATTATTATTATTATTATTAATTTGGTTCAGGTATTCTTTCCGAGATCCAAGAAACTTGGTATTAAGAAAAGAGACTCTATATATGTAAATACTCTTATATAGGAATAATTATCACATGTAATACATTCCATCACTATATTGTACACAACCCTAAAGGTATAAATACAAAGGATGGTTGCTCTCCTTGTGCACCACCATAATTAATATAAAAACTATCTCTCAATTAACTCAATTTGGTATCAGAGTTGCGGTTATCATTCTGCAGCTTTCTTCCACAACTGTTTAAAAACTCTTCTGCAAAATCATCCAGCAGTCGTTCTTCATTCATCTCCTACCTCTATTACTTCTCATTATTACTTCTCATCTATTATATTCGCTAGCAGTAGTTCCTCTTAGCAGAGATCTTCATCTCCTCCATCTGTTACTCCTCATCAGCATTATCTGAAGCTCTTCCTCTTTAAAATCAAAACTGCAACTTCTCCTCCCTAGCAACATGGACAATTAAGAACTTCAACAGTCTATTAACGCTGCATCAGCTCTTCAATCTTCTTTCTCCCCTGTGGCGCAATCTGTTATATATGGCGCATCCACTACTGCTTCCATCATACCTCTTCCTAACACACACCAGGTAGTCTCTTTAAAACTCTCCAACCATAATTTCCTGTATTGGAGGATGCAGATGAAACCGTTTTTCTTGGGCAAGGCGTGTATTCTTTTGTTGATGGCACATCACCATGTCCTCCTCCACATCTGGCATCTGCTGCGACATCTGCACTCTCTGTCAACCCTGCAGATTTGTCATAGAAGCAGCAAAATCACTTAATCATGAGTGCCCTTATATCTTCTCTCTCGGTGGAAGATCTGCACTTGGTTGTGGATTGTAAAACCTCTCATGCCATCTGGATAACACTGGAAACATCTCTTGCCTCTCCCTCAAACTCCAAGATTATGCAACTCCACGGCTCATTCCAAGATTTACGACATAATGATGATTCTGCCAGCATTTACTTGCGGAAGGCAAAGGCCTTATTTGATGAACTTGATGCCTTTGGCAAACCAATCTCCTTGGTAGAATTCAAATTGTATGTATTTCGAGGGCTACGCGGTGAGTTTAAGGATCTTGTCACCAGCTTGTCCACCAAGGATGCTCTCATCTCTTACACTAATCTCCATAGCAGTCTTCTTACACATGAGTTTCTTCACAAAGCCTCTCTCCAACCATCTGTAACAGCTCATCTGTTACCAACTCCAACGCAACAGCCAGCTGTGTTTTTTGTGCAGCATCAATCTGGTTTTAATACTGGCAGACGGGGTCGTTTTTGTGGGGCCTAAAGACCTAACAATCGCAACAACTATTATCACGGCAATGACCCAACTCATAGTTATGCTTCGGGTCAACAATCTGGCTAACATGGAAACTGGTTCTCCTCTGGTCCTTCCTCACGGACAACAGGCAGCTTTAGGCAGCAAGGAAATTGTTTTGGTGGTTATACTTGCAATATAAAGTGTCAGCTGTGTTATGAATATGGGCATACTACTCAACAGTGTTCTCAGTTGGCTACTCATCCTATGCAAGCTAATGCTAATCTCGCATTTAATAATGTCTTTACCACTACTCCTGTCACTTGGTTTCCTGATACATGTGCAAATCAGCATGTCATGTCGGACCTTGGAAATGATCATTTGTATATTGGTGATGGTAAGGGCCTTGTTATCTTAAATATTACTCACTCTAAAATTCGCTCACCCAACTGCATGTTTACTTTATGCAATATTTTACATGTTTCTGCCATTAAAAAACCTCTGCTATCTGTTCAAAAAATTTTTCTTGAGAATAACGTCTTTTTTTTAATTTCATCCCTCTTTATTTTATGTTAAGGATCTCATGACAAAGAAAGTTCTTCTTTCCGGTCAGAGTAAAGATGGTCTATATATTTTGTCCGAGTCGTTTGTAACGTTGTTGCCTCAAGTTTTCTCATCTACCTGTCTATCTACTTCCGCTGATGTCTGGCTCGTCGCCTTGGGCATCCTAGTCCATATATTCTGCATTTGTTGATGAAAAATAAAAAAGTGTCATATACGTCCACTCAGTTTAATTTTAATTGTCCTACGTGCCCTTTAGGCAAGTCGTCTTATCCAACTCTAAAAACTATGTGTCATCAAACTCGGGCTCATCTTGGCTTGATTTTTAGTGATGTTTGGGGTTCATCCCCTATGTTGTCATCTGATGGGTTTCGCTATTTTGTTATTTTTGTGGATGCCCATACAAAGTTTATATGGTTTTATCCTTTGGTTGACAAGTCTGATGTTTTTACAATTTTTCATCAATTTCAGGCGTTTGTGGAGCGCCAATTCTCCTTAAAAATTAAGTCTGCTCAAACTGATTGGGGTAGTGAATATCAAAAACATGGTTGAACGCCGTCATAGACATATTATTGAAACTGGGCTTACTCTTCTTGGACAATGTCACACTCCCTATAAATATTGGAGTTATGCTTTTGAAAGTTCTGTTTATTTGATTAATCACATGCCCACTCCAGTTCTTAATTATAAGACATCGTTTGAATGTCTTCTAAAATCGACTCCTGATTATGCGTTTCTTCGTACTTTCAGGTGTCTCTATTTTCCTTTTCTTCGTCCATACAATGCTCACAAGTTAGATTTTCATTCACCCCCTTGTGTTTTTCTAGGATATAGTACCTCTTATCTAGGTTATCAATGTCTTGATTTGTCGTCCAAACATATTTATCTTACTCGTCATGTCCAGTTTCATGAAAATATTTTTCCTCTTGATAAATCTGAATAGATTGCAGCTCTACCCATACAGCCCTTTATTTTCCCTATACCCGTCACTTTACATCCTCTCATGCCACCCTCCCCAATCCCTTCACCACTCCCCCCTACACCCCCTACCCCTCATTTGACTCACTTACCATTATATGTATGTTATTATCATGATCATTCTTTAAGTGCAGGTTCAGATTCTTCACACTCGCAGGCGTCGCCCATCGTTGTTGCCAGCTCCCCTAGCCTTTCCCCTGCTAGCTCCCCTGTTATGGCCATTTCTCCTGCAGGGTCTCCCTCATGGTTTGTGCCTATATTGAGTTCTTCAGCTACATGTTCTTCCTCTGTTTCCCTTTATGGAATTAACGTATGTGTTGATTTGTCTAAATTCAATCTTCAGCAAATCATGGCCTCTGTCTCCTCTCCAACTTAGTTGGCTCGCACCTATCCTATGGTGCTTCGCCCACGACCAACCAAAAATGCAAATCTTAGCATTATGGTTGCCTCACGAGTTGCGTCCTTACCTTAGCAAGAGCCATTGTCATTTAAGGATGCCAACAGGTATGTGACTTGGCACACTACCATGTAGGAGGAATTTTGGGCACTTCACTCTAATCAGACTTGGTCATTGATGCCCCCCATCTGTCTATGAATGTGATTGGCAGTAGATGGGTTTACAAGATTAAAAGACATGCTGATGGTCAAGTCGCCCGATATAAAGCACAATTGGTTGCCCACGGCTTCACTCAACAAGAGGGGATTGATTATTTGGAGACGTTCAGTCCAGTGATTAAGCCTACAACGGTTCGCCTTGTGCTTACTATTGTTGTCTCATATGGTTGGAACATTCATCAGTTGAATTTTCATAATGCTTTCCTGAATGACATTCTTCAGGAAGAGGTATACATGGCACAACCGCTTGGGTTTGTTGATCCTGCACTCCCGTCTCATGTGTGTCATCTTTATAAATCTTTGTATGGCTTGAAACAAGCTCCTCGCGCTTGGTACAACTGGTTGAGTGAGTTTTTACTCTCCATTGGATTTTAGGCATCCAAGGGTGATACTTCTCTGTGTTATTCTCTCTCTTGATGGTGCCATGATTTACCTGCTTGTGTATGTTGATGATATTTTATTAACCATGAGTAACTCAATTGTGCTTCTAGATTGATTACGTTGCTGCAATCAGAATTTAAGCTTCAGGATTTGGGTTCCGTTCATTTCTTCTTGGGCATTAAAGTTAAATCTACTACTATGAGTATCTTATTAAGCCAACATAAGTATGCCCTCGATATCATCCAACGAGCAGGTATGGCTTCGTGCAAACCAGTTGATACTCCTATGTTTGCCTCCTCCAAATTAGGACTCGTGCTTGGTACTCTTTACTCTGATCCCACACGGTATTGCCAGATTGTTGGGGCATTACAATATCTTACATTCACTGGACCTGATATTTATTATGCAATCAACAAGGTATGTCAAGTTATGCATGCCCCCACTGAGGATCATTGGTTTGCTGTTAAACGTATCCTGCGTTACCTCCAAGCTACAACAACCTATGGTCTGCACATCACTCGGGATTCTCTCTTGTCTCTTCATGGTTTCACAAATATTGATTGGGCTGACAGTATTGACGATCGCAAATCCACGGGTGGTTACCTTGTGTACCTTAACTCTACCCTTATTTCATGGAAATCCGGGAAATAACGGACTATTGCGAGATCTTCTATTGAAGTAGAATACAAAGCGTTAGCTGATGGTATTGCTGAGATTTTATGGATTCGCTCATTATTGTCAGAACTTCAGGTCCCTTCTTCGATTGTGACCACGTTATGGTGTGATAATTTAGGGGCTATTTTCTTATCTGTCAATCCAATGCTTCATGCTCGTACTAAACATGTTGAATTTGATTATCACTTTGTCCATGATTGTGTTACTAAGTGAGAAATTCAGGTACGGTTCATCTCTTCCTTGGATCAACAAGCTGATGTCCTTACCAAGTCTTTTCCTCTAGTTTCGTTTGCTTACTTTTAATCCAAGCTTCGGGTGGAATCTCCACCTTCAGCTTGACGGGGTGTGTTAAAGAAAGAGACCTTATATATGTAAATACTCTTATATAGGAATAGTTATCACATGTAATACATTCCATCACTATATTGTACACAACCCTAAAGGTATAAATACAAAGGATAGTTGCTCTCGTTGTGCAGTAGTTAATAAATTTGAAAAAAAAATTTATTATCAATATTGAAAACAAATATAGATTTGATTTTAAATGTAAAATTAAAAATAATAATAATAATTATTTTTATTATTAAAAAATTATTATTACTATTGAAGAAAATTCATAATGTTTTTTGAAAGATTAAAAAACATAATATTTTTTGCAGAAAAGTTAAATATTATGATTAATATTACAAATATTATTGTTGGGTTTGGCGTTGCAACTAGACTCAATACTCTTGGATCCAAATTTACAATTAGACCAAACACTTTTGGATTTTAAATTTTTATAATATTTTTTATTAAAATAAAAGGTGAGCTCGTGGCGTAGCGCAAGCTACCTAACTAGTAAAATACGAAACTGGCTTGAACAATACTATTAATCCACTCAATCAAAATCATATCAGGTAAAAGTCTTATTAAAAAAAAAAACATTGTTTTAGAATTAGAATATATATAGAGAAGAAGTGGTAATGTGGCCTCTTCCATATTAAAAACAATATATTATTGTATGTATGGCCTTTGATCAATGATAAACGTGTCAAGATAATTAGTGAGAGGAAAAATAAATTTTACTCACTAAAATATAAAGTGGCAGTAAAATTATTTCTAATATCTTATTTAATATTTTCTATATTTTGTTACAGATTTAATGATTAAATAGAAATAATGTATTGAATAAAATAATTTAAGGACTTTACTCCTTGTTCATGATCTCCATCCTTCTCTATAAATACCAATCCCGAAACCTTCTTAAACATCATCAAATCTCAAATAGCTATATTCCTGAAATGAGGTTCTAGGCACTTACAGTTTTATCTTTATTGTTGTCTCTATCACTAGGAGTCACATCGCAGACGCCACAATGCGGATCGCAAGCTGAGAATGTCACATGCCCGAACGAGCTGTGCTGTAGCAGTGCTGGTTTCTGCGGTTCAACAGATGCTTACTGTTGCGCAGGCTGTCAAAGCCAATGCCATAGCTGCATCATCACAGAATCATTGTTTGAGAAGATGCTACCGGATAGAAACAATGACTGCTGTCCTGGAAAGGGATTCTATACGTATGATGCTTTTATTAATGCCACTAAAGCCTACCCTAGCTTTGGCATGACTGGCGATGATGTCATTAAAAAGAGAGAGCTTGCTGCTTTCTTCGGCCAAACCTCTCAAGAAACTAGTGGTAATTTATGGCATACTATAAATGAAACTGCATATTCATTAATTTATGGCATCGCATCACCTCACATTTGATTTGATCAGTTGACTAATTGTTTGTGGTTAACACGGTCGATGTATAGGACGGTGGATAATTGGAGAGGATGCTCCATTTACATGGGGATATTGCTTTGTTAACGAGCTGAACCCTAAATCTGATTACTGTGATCCAAATACAAATTCTTCTTATCCATGTGCAGTCGGCAAGCATTATTATGGCCGAGGTCCTCTCCAACTTAGGTGGTGAGTCCAATATACTTGGGTACAATTTATTTAGTTTTCCCTGCATACTCTTCATTCTCTTTCTTCAATTTGATCTTTTCAAAGTAGTGTATCACTTAAAAAAAAAAAAAAAGGAACAGATATCTTAAAATTAATCTTTGTTCCTTTAATCCTTTTCCCGGTTAGAAACGGGATATTATATTATATTAAATTATTATTGTAGTAATATTTGAGTTAATTCGATATTATGTCGTACAGGAACCACAACTACGGGAGATTGGGAAAGGAATAAAATCGAAGCTTATTATACCAGCCAGAAAAGGTGGCAACGGATCAAGTGCTTGCATTCAAGGCAGCACTCTGGTTCTGGATGACTCCACATTCAACAGGTGCACCGTCGTGCCATGAAGTCATCACCGGCGAATGGTCTCCATCAGAAGAGGATATTAAGGCCGGCAGGAAACCAGGCTTTGGTACGTTGACAAACATTATCACTAATGGCAGTGAATGTACTAAAGACAAGGAAACATGGGAGCAGAATCGCATTGCGTACTATTTGAGGTACTGCGACATGTTAGACGTTGACCCTGGTGAAAACATTGATTGCGACAACCAAGAACCATTTGAGGATAATGGACTCTTAAAAATGGTGGGCACCATGTAGTTTGATGCTAAGGCTATTGCTTGGAATTAGCAAGGACGTCTATGTTCCAAATATAACTAAATAATCCAAGTAATAAATAAATAAATAAAAGGCCAAGGCATTTGGCTTGTGTTTGTTACTTATATATTATTACTCCATTAATGGCCAGTTCAGTATGCCAGCATTATATCTCTGTCTGGAATGTGTTCACAAAACTCGCATGTGTTCACAAATGAGATGAGGACTACGCCGAGAAAATTAACGGTTTGTGGTCAGATTCATCAATCTTCCAGTGTGTTATTTGTGCATACTGATACAAATTAAGAGACATGCCACAAAAAGATGGACTGGGAAAAAGAGGGCTGATCATAAACTGAAACTTCTCCGATCATTAATTGTCCAGCCCCCCCTCTTTACTTGTCTTTTTGCAGATAAAAATATTGAACTATCCGTGATGAAAGGACATATTATATATCCTTAAGTGATACCGCGAGGGGAGCTCACCCTTGCCTTGACTAGATAGGTTTAGGATTCTACCATATTCCGAACAATTTCATAATGTGTTTTAATTTTTGCCACGTTTTGAAAGTATAAACTTTCAATTTTCATATCCAAATTCCAAACAACGTGGCTGACATTGAATTGACAAGATATGCAATTGTGTCATTAGAGAGTTTTTTTTAGCACGGTTAAAAAATATTAGTAAAGGAATACACTGAAAAAAATATTTGGAAATACAGCATAATTTCCCAAGTTATAAATAATAATTTCTACAAGTTATAAATACAGCATAATTCTACCTTATTTATTAGTTGTTATATGCGATATGCACAGATAGTGTTGTTACCCATTTTTAGGTTCTCACAAAAAAAAATGAAAATGAGAAAATACAAAAAATATATCAAAAAATATTCAAAATAAATCCCAAAAATAATAAGAGCGAGAAAAGAACTGGAATGCTAAAAAAAAAAGGGACAAAATTGGTTGAGAAGGTTCAAAAATGCAAAATGTTGAAATTTAACAGTATATTTTTTACTGATAAGAGCCCTGTTGACAAATAAAATTCAAGTTGAGAAAAAAAGGTCTAAAATCAGATGTTTATGGACTTAATTAAATTTTATCTAAGGTTTAATTGAATTTATGGAGGGTTTGATTACAAGAAAAAATTGATTTTCAAGTCAATTTAAACTTTTATTGGAAGAAATTAAAGTTCTGGGGTCTAATTATAATTTTGAAGAGTTGATTTGGTCAAATCATGTGCTTAATTGCATAATTATTGAAGTTTGGTGGTCAATTAAGGATTTAATTGAAACAATCCAAAACCAAGGACTAAATCAGAAAAGGCGCTAAAATCAAGGGGTCTAATTAAAATTTTTCCGAGGGGTTTGATTACAAAATTACAAAAAAATCCAAGGACCAAATCAGAAATATGCATTTTGAATTAGCAAACGGCGCCGTTTCATTAAGAATTGCGCGCACTGTTCATGGTCTTCTTCAAAAGGAAAGAAACGGCTGGAAATAAAGAGACAGGGAAGCGTTTTTTGCAGAGATAGCGGAGCTGTTTCAGGGGAGCATGTCTCGCGCGGCCATTACCATATGCATGCCATAACACACGCATCCTCTGGCTATAAAATCCAGAAGAAGGACCGAGCAGAAAGGGGAGAAAAGAAGGGGGAAAGGAGGATAGAAGAGAACTGAAAGAAAAAACAAAAGAGGAAACGAGAGGGAAAACCAGAGGGGAACGACAGAGGAAAGAATAAAGGAGGGGAGAGAGCCGCACCAGCACTGCCAACGCCATCGTCAGCTCATCATCTTCTTCGTCCAGCAGCCACTGCCATTCTCCATCACAACCGCACCAGCACTGCACAACGAAAAAGAGTCAAATGGATCAACATTGATTTGATCCTTAAAGGTGAAGAAGTACCAACAGTACTTGTCGAAGAACCGATTGTGCCAGCAGTTGAACCACAAAGTCCGGTGATTATGCCAGCAGCTGAACCACAAAGTCTGGTACACAGATTCCCTGTATTCAACAGGAGGAACACACCAGGAGCATCATCATCAACACCACCATCAGCATCCTCATCAGAAGAATCAAGAAGGATGAGAAATCTTGAAGAGCTGTATAATGCCACTCAAGTAATGGAAGATACAAATTTGTTTTGTTTCTTTGCAGATAGTGACCCATTAAGCTTCAATGAAGCTATCACATAAAAGAAATGGATAACAACAATGGATGAAGAAATACATGCCATTAAGACGAATGATACCTAGAAGCCGACTCATCCACCAGAAAACAAGAAAGCAATAGGTGTCAAAATGGTCTACAAGACGAAAGCCAAATTAGTGGATAAAGGCTACAAGCAAAGAGAAGGCATTGAAAGGAGAAGTGTTCATGCTTGGCATGACATCCCTCGATTGAGTTTAAAGGGGAGATTTGTTGAATATTAAACTCAATCTAGATGGTCAAGGAAGGCAACCACCAGCTGCCACCGACCAGCCGCCCAGCCACCAGTTGTATGCCGTCAGCCGCCAGCCGCCAGCCGCCATCCGCCTTCATACTTGAAGGTTGAAATATCTTGTTTTGAATTGGTGTATAAATAGCAAGCTGAGCTTATGCTATTATGTGTGGAGAGAGTAGAGAGAAACACTAGAAAGAAAGAGAGAAAGAGAGGGCGTGTATTAAGCTTTTTGTGTTTGTAAGCTATTTGTTTCTTGAAATAAAACAGTGTGTTTTATCCCCTCTGAGTGTTTCAAAACCACCACAAGTGGTTTCTCCCACCAACAGTCACCACCATCACTGTCAGCTCATCTATCCAAGCTCATCATCCCAGGTAATTCTTTCCCTTATCTCCGTTTACTGTTCATCTTCTTGCATGCAGAACGTGCACTGTGCACGTTCTGCAAGCAAGAAAATAATTAACCGGTTACTGCGCATGTGCACAGTAACCGGCTAATTAATTAACGGGTTACTGTGCTCATGCACAGTAACCAGTCCATGTTTGTTTCGGGCTGGAACATCAGCCCAGCCCTGTAGAAAGTAGGCCCCATTTTATTTTGGGGCTGATTTCGGCCCAGTTTTCTTTTGGGCCGGGTCCGGCCCAGTAAAAAATCCCAAAAAAAAGAAATTTTCTTCAAAAAAATTTGTGATTTTCCCGCACAATTTTCTACTTCATTTTGCTTAGTATTGGTTTGCATTTTTATACTGTAAAGATACAAATCTGGTATTAAAATACCTGGTTTTCGTCAAAACATTAAAAAAAATATATATTTTTTGTTTTCATGCATACGGCCAAGTCTCTCAAAAATAATAAAAATAAAAAAATCATATTGTATTTTCATATATCAAAGAAAATTTCAAAAAATATGTATTAGCATGCATTTTGGCTTTAATAACCAGTTTATTAAAGTCACGAGAACTAGGCCAATATTTCAAAAATTCCAAAAAAAATTATTTTGTTTTCTTTTAATATCTGGGGTTATGACCTTATACGTAAGACGTATTCTGGATATTAAATTTTTTTGTCGACGTTAGAATTACCCGATAAGATAAGGATCTCTTTACCGAAGAAGACTTTTCTTAAACCATAGACGGACCAACAACTAGAAAACACGACAAGACCTTAGATTTTATCAGACAATAAAACAATGCAGCTTACCTTAGGTAGGGTGTATTTGGGGTGCTAATATCTTTCCTTTACGCAACCAGTCCCCGTACCCGATCTCTGAGACCAGTTGGGGTTCCTAGTGACCAAAATACTAGGTGGCGACTCCCATTCCATTTTCCACTAATAAAAGACAAGAATTCCTTGTCTCCCCACATTTACATAAGATAGAATTTGAGGGTGAATGTTTTCGCCGCAATGCCGCATACGTGCGACAGATAGCACAGGGAGCCTTCCCCCCCCCCCCCTCTCTCTCTCTCTCCATCCCCACAGCAACCTGAACTTTTCTTGATTTGTGTAATACTGCGAAGGATGCCTTGTTGCAAACAAAAGAGTGCGTATACGAACTTCAATCGATTTTACGCAGGAAAGGTTGCTATGAATTTGGTCTTGCAACTGAGATTAAGAAATATTTAACCCGGAGGAACACAGTGAACAAGGCAATTCGCAAGGCCTTGAAGGGTATGCAAAACAAAGCCAACTTCTCTACCTCTAACGGAGACCATGAAACTACAACCATTTTTAACATGATAAAAGAGGTTGAAGTAGTTTCTCTCAAAGAATTACAATCTCTCCTCTCCTTCATCTCTGGACCAAAGGCAAAGACCACTGGTTGGTCATCAGTCCCCAAGCTGGTGCACCACAAAAAGGTAGCATATATATGCGGATGAAGAAACTGATATAAATGAATTCTCTAAAGTGGATGCAGCATTACTAGCCTTGGTAGATCAGAACACTAGCAGATCTGATAAAATCAAGGGTGCTCAAAGCCAATTGGAGAACTTAGAACTGTGCATTCAAGATCTTGATAATGGTCTTGAGTGCCTTATCAGGAATTTGATCAAAAATAGAGTCTCTCTTCTCAACATCCTAAACCATTATTAGCATGAACAATTTTGATACAGTCATGTTTGTACGTAGTAGAAATATACAGGTAATATTCCAAAGACAATGAAATCATAACTCAGTTGCTCAAAGTTTTTCCAAGTTTAGTTTTTTTTTTTTTTCATCTTTTCAGATTTCACATTGTTATGCATTTACAACAACCTCTATTCCTTTAGCAGTTAAATGACAGTGCAATTCACAATTGGAGATGGGGGACAAAAAAAGATTTAGCAAATACAAGGCTGTCAAAAGATTGAAGGGTCGGGTCCAGATTAATTACAGCAGATTTAACAAGGTAGACTCGTGAATAAGTTGGTCCGATATATAATTTGGGACCTTAGTCATTTAACACCATATGAAATTTAATGGCACTCACATTGTAGACTCAAATTTCTTCGCATCGAAAGCAATGAAAAATTCAATGACTGTCTTTCTGTCAGTCCCCTACCTGCAGCTCTTATCGTTAAGTTACAATGTGGCAAGAGATACTGAAGCCATGGATGCGGATCTTGTCTTCCTGTTTTACAACAGAGGCATCAGGACATTCAATATTGTATTCGTTAATAAATCACCACTCGTGTGTTGTAAACCAAGAGAGTTGTGATTAAAAACTGCAGATAAATATACAGTCGGAGATTAGATATCCAAGCTAGTAAATTGATTAAGTTATGCTTAAGAAACTCTGACAATCAAGATAATTGTTATTTGATAACTAGACGGTCACAATAGTTTTTATATGCTGAAATATCGAGTTCTTTGATAACTTGACGGTCATAATTGTTCTTAGTAAATATCGAGTTTACGTAATGAATATGCTAAAATTTCTTGACATTAAAATCGCTATCGTTGCCATCCGGACTCTACGGCACAATTGTCCGAGATAATCTCGAATTTATCTGAATTTAAAAATATATTAACGGTTATTTTTTAAAATTTTTCATTTAAAAATATATTTATTTAAAAAAAATTATTTGTGAATCTAAAATAATAATAAAAAATTAATTTGAAGCCAAAAAAAAATTCAAAACTTTTCAAAAATGTTTTTTAAACTTAAAAACAAACATTCTTTTATTAAATTGTTGGGCAACCTAGAGGTCATGAGTCAATTATTATTTTTTATCAAAATCATATTATTTTATGGATTTTTTTAAATAAAATTAGAGTTAATCTAATTACATTTGATGAGGTTAACTATTTGGAACAACTATGTTTAAAAGAGTAAAATGATTTTTTAATTTAAATTAAAATCTTGTCTCAAATACGATTTCAAGTCGTGAGTTTTTTAATTATGTGTCAAGCCAAGTTGAATTTAATAATTATACTTTATAATTGCAAAAGTTATGATTAAACTAATCAAAATTTCATAAAACTATCATTCACATGGTACATTTGAATCAAGGTTGTCAATTCCGTTCCGTTTCACCCGGAATGGCCAAAATATTTCATACCAATTCAAAAAACAGAACAAAAAGGGAATAAATTTCATCTCATTTTAAATCTCGATTCGTTCTGGATTTTTCGGCTAAATTCTGCCCGGAATGTTCCGGTTTCATTCCACATGTTCCGTTCCGCTCTTGAAAAGCCATTGAATCAAATTGAACCTTATTCAATTTAATTAATTAAACTACCCAATTATAAAAAGCTCTTTTTCGTTACTATTTTCAATAACAATGATATTAATAATAATATTGAAAATTATTATTACTATTTTCATTAACAATGATATTAATTTTTTAAAATTAGATTTATCACTAATATATATGGTTTATATTCATGTTTTTTTTTCATATTTATACTTTGTAGGAATTTGAGCAAAACAACGGATACTTTAGATTCCATTAGCCTTGATAACATTGACCTAAATTTATATTTAAAATATTTGTGTTAAAATATTTTACTTTCATAATGTTTTGATATTTTGTTTAAGTTAAATTACTTTAAGTTAAAGATCTATTTAATCTTGATTATTTAAAAATATTTTAAATTTTGAAATTATATTTGTTTGGCATTTTGTTTGTATTACATAATTTATAATTAATTTATCTTGAATTTGAATTATATTTGTTAAATTTATATATATATGAACAGTACAACCCCGAAATATATATTGATAAAGGATGCCAGAAACCCGTTCTTTTTAGAGATTTAATAATTTTTAAGGCCGCCGCGATGTCGGGTGCGACACACCATATTGATAAAGGATAAATATTCATTACACAATATTAATGGCGATGGAAATATAATTGGCCCTTATACACCTAGGGATGTAGAGAGATAAATATCTCTGAAATTAACATTTTAAGTTAAAAGTTAAAAGAATAAACAAATAAAACCTCATGTTCCAATATAGGACCTATAATGGTCGTCAAACCCATATCCACTTAGACTTGGTATAATACTAAGCTCACGGGTGGTAGGTCTGATAACTTGTCAAACTTATATCTATTTGGGCTCATCATGTAGCTAAAACTAAGGATATTGGGTTTGGAAGCTTACCAGACCCACATTTGTTTGGGTTCGGTGCTTAGTTGAACCAATGGATGTTGGTACTGGCAAATCGTAAAACCTATTTATACTTGAGCTTAGTATGCAGCTGAACCCAAAAATGTTGGGTTTGGCAACTCGACAGACCATATGTACATAGGCTTAACGCGTAGCCGAACCCAATAACATTGGGTCTGGTAGATTGCGAGATCCATGTGGCTCAGCACTTCATTGAATCCGAGGGCATTGAGCTTGAAAGCAAGTTGGTCTCATGTCTTCTAGGCCTCGCATTCTGTCAAGTAAAGAGATGTTGGGTTATCATTTTATCTTTGGCCCTTTTAAACATGGATTTAGGTTAAAAATTAAAATCTTAAAATATATTGATTCATTAGATAGCAACAGTGAATCTAAAAAATTACTTAAAAAAGCATGTCAAGTAGATTATTATGAGATAACACTAGATACGAGTTGGTTATTAAGGGGTTATTTGAGAGTATGATAAATGTTATTTTTAAATAAGTTTTTTAAGAAGAAATATCTAAATAATTTGTTTAAATATAAAGTTAATTTCTTAAAAAATGCTAGAGAAAAAACCAAATAATTTAAAAAAGTAGATTATTATAGGACAACACTATATATGGGTTGGATATTAAGGGGTTATTTAAGAGTATGATAAATGTTATTTAAAAAAAAATTTAAAAATATATTAAAATAATTTGTTTAAATATAAGGTTAATTTCTTAAAAAATTTATGGTGTTGAATGCATCTTATCGTGCCGCATGGTGCATCCACGTAAAGAATGCACAAAGCAAAGTAAAAAATAATAAAGAAAACCTTGCCCACCCGTGCTCTTGGGGCCTTGTTGTTTCATGGATAAGAAATTCAAAAGAAAGAGTAAACCATAAACTTAGCCTTACCCGTGACTTTGTCTTGACTTGATAGGCATGGGTGTGTTTTATTTGTTGCCAAGTTTTTTTTAAAAAAAATTTTTCTATTCCATTTCATATCCAAACAACGTGGCTGACATTGAATTGACATGACATGCAGTGTGTCACATACGTATTTAATCGTAAGGCCAACTTTCTTTCTTTCTTTTTTTAAGTTGATTTTGATAGTTGGATAGTGATTTTTTTTAATTTGTTTTTTATTATAAAATATATTAAAATAATTTTTTTAAATTTTTTAAATTTATTTTTAATATCAATACAACAAAATAATATAAAAAAAAACTAATTTGTTTAAATTTCTTCAAAATAAAAAAATAAATAGACTATTATATTAAGACAAACATGCAGAATGTTTAAGTTTTGTTAGTAAAGAAGTACGGACCATATGTCCTCAGCGATCAACTCTATTGTGTAGTTGTTTTATCGAATTCACCTCATCTTTTAGATCCTTGTACGTCCTCGACAAGAGCTCGAGTTGATGGCTTATGGCTCGCAAGTGGAAAGCAACGTCAGCATTTTGTGTCACTAAATTGTTGTTTTCAGACATTCTTTGAATCTGAAAAATTTGGTTAGCAGCACCAAATATATCTTCACATCTCTAGTGTTTCACATAAAAATCAAGGCCTTTCACTCTAATAAACTCACTACGCCTTTTACCTTGTTTTCTTTTGGTTCTTTAGGAACCTAAATCAACAAATCAAAGTCAGTAGCCTTTGCAGTGCAATCTAATTATAATTTTCAGAATCAAGAACCAATAAATATACTGAAAACAAAGTAAAACAAAACTACGACTACGATTTCGCGAGTAGCAATGTAAATTCATAAGAATTGTGGATGAAACGAAGACACAAAATAAAAAAGAAGTGAATATTAGTGAAAACAATTACTTGACTCCTAAATAACCCAATTATAATATAAACAAAAAGATTTTGACAAAAACAAATGGTAAGGATCACGTTTTGAAACTTGACGCAAATCTGAGCTGTTACGCAATTTTTACGTAACAAAATTAAAACCCAAACCAAAAAATCTAGAAATGACCTCAAATTCAATATTTAGTATTATAATACTAAAAAAAGAACAAATCTAATTTTATATGTTGTTCTCTTATGTCTAGGTACCCAAACCCCTTATAAGATCAGTTTGCGGCAAAATTCAACCTCCAATTAAAACCTCAAGAAACCGATATCAAAATAAGCTCAAATTTAATATAAGGTGCGATCTCACCCAAAATACACAGAATATGAAGTTTCAATTGATTTTAAGGTGGTTTGATTATGGATCACTAAGAGTAGTGTTTCTGTGGCAGAATGGAACATCTAATTAAAACCTCAAACAAACAATATCAAAACAAGTCTAAATTTTACATATGTTGTGATATCATCCCCAATAGACATAATACGAAGTTTCAATTGATTTTAAGGTGGTTTGATTATGGTTCACTCATAGTTGTGTTTCTACGACAAAATTAAACCTCAAATTAAAACCTTAACCAAACGATATTGAAATAAGCCCAAATTTAATATATAGTGCAATCTCACCCCTAGTAGATAGAATATGAAGTTACAATTGATTATGAGGTGGTTTGCTTATAGTTTACTAAAAGTTGTGTTTCTACGGCAGAATTGAATCATCCTTCAAACTACTCTCTCTCTCTCTCTCTCTCTCTCTCTCTCTCTCTCTCAATATATGCTACTAATATGATTAAAGACAGTAACAAAATGAAATATAACCTCTCTTTTTTTTTTCTTTTTTTTTGCTTAGATGACGCGAACACAATGAACAAAAAGATGAACAACGCAAACACTGAAAAACTTAAAGGAACACTAAAAAAACAAAAATAACAGAAGGATATGACCTTGTTTTGGAACCTAACTCTGATACCAACTGATGCAAACCACGTGATCACGTGGTCACGTAACCCACAATCAAGATTGAGATCTGATCCCAAAACCTATAGTCTGCGAGAGTATGGGTAAGGGACTGATTGTGCAAGAGGAAGACGCATTACTCCCAGTGCACCCTACCTAAGGTAAGATGCATTGTTATTTGATTGCTTTTCTAGGTCTTGTTTCTATTTGTTGGTCTCGTTCACGGTTCAAGATAGATATTTCTTCATGAGAAAGTCTCTACCTTATCAGGTGAAGTCCTAATCATGCTAAAGTCAAAATTTAGCATTGCATTTTCTATACCTTGTGTCTTTAATACTTAAGAGTGTACTTAATCATGTAATTTTACACCCCACAGATATTAAAGTTTACATCTGGACCCTATAAAAAAAATAAAAAAAAGGTTTTTGATATTTTGGCCAAACCCTAATAGATGATCATAAACTGGTTATGATATCCATTTTTTTGGACTTTCAAACATGAGAAAGATGCAAATTTTTTTCTAAAAATATGCTTGGAAAATTTTTAAGATTTGGCCGTATGCAAGAAAGCAAAATATCTTTTGTTTTTGTTTTTTATTTTTTAAAAAAGAAGGGAAATTAATTTAAAATATTTTTTTAGAAAATATTTTGGAGAAAACCGAGCATTTTAATATTGTATTTTACAATATAAATATATAACCTAATATTATGCAAAATTGCTGAAAAATATATGAGAAAATCAAAAAAAAATTAAAGGATTTTTTGAATTTTCTTTTGTTTTTTTTAAAAAACATTAATCATAATAATATATAATAAATTATTATATTAATATATTATAAAATAAGTGGGTTGGGCCCGACCTAACTGATTGGGCCGAGCACAACCCTATAAAAGGGTTGGCCAATATCGGTCTAAAATGGTTAGGTCGATCTCAACCCAACATTTTATTTCTTTTCTTTTTACATTTTTTAGGGGTTAGGCCGTTCTCGGCCTAGAAATTTGGTATGGGCCGTATCAGGTTCGGCCCATGTGCAATGTTAATTAATTGCAGAACATGAATAGTAGTTCATGTTTTGCACGCAACTATGAAGTTGCAGACTTAGCAGGGGAAAACAGGAAAAGAAGGAGGCTTGACACGGAAGGGATGGACCTGCTTTCATTAGTCTGGTGTCAGTGGCTCAAGGCGAAGCTGGAGGAAGAAACGACAGCTGCAAGAGGGCCAATGGAGAAGAAGAAAACGTTAATGGCGATGCATATGCTGCAGCCGTTATGGAGGAAGAAGGGGAAGTGAATAGTTGAGAGGGATAAGTGTGGTGGAGAGGGTGGTGATCAAGCCAGTGATGAGGGTGGTGGCTGCGGTTGTCTGTTGGGACGAGAGAGAGAGAGAGAGAGAGAGAGAGAGAGAGAGAGAAGGTAGCAGAAACCAGGAAGAGGTTGATTTTTTAGCTTACTTTAGACCCGATTTTCTCCCTCCTCAGGCTATGAAACCCACCCCTATTTATAATGGTTGGAATAAGGTAATCTTGTCTACACATAGGAAAACTTTCAGCCATCGATTTGGTTGGGAAGGATCTCAACCGTTGATTCAAAGTGTGCATCGTGAGTTGTCAAATCTGTAGGAAAAGGCTGTCTGAGTTGGCCTCTTTAAGCCGGCGTCGGGGTCACTATGGTGTCAAGTGTCCTAAATGGACCACGTGGGGTTCTAGAGAAATTTTAGTTGATCATTTGCGTGCAAGTTTTGTCAAATTTGACGAAGCAAGGATGCATTAAATGCACCTTCAAAGTAGGCACCGAGGCAGTTTCTTTTGGGTAAAACGGGGAAGACAATGAACATTGACAAGACGACGTGTCGTCTGGTCTTTTTTTTTTAATTTCTAAAACGGCGCCGTTTTGAGTTTAGAATTATGGATTTTTGTCAAACTTCAATTTAGGCCCTCCTCTTTCAATTGCATTCTACTGTACCCCTAATTGGCCCTAAATGTTTGATGTAATGCAATTAAGCCCCTATCGAATTACAATTGGAACCCTTATTGTACGTGTTTTTTTCAATATGGTCCTTGGTTTCAGATTTATGCAATTTAACTCTTAATTGACCGTTAAACCTTTAAATTCTTTAATTTCACCCTCGGTTCTTGTCAATTAAGCCCTCATAGTTTGCGGCCTGTTGTAGAATGGTCCTTGGCTGCGAAAATATTCAAATTGACCCTTAATCGACCCCAAAACTTTAATTGTCTTATGATTTTACCCCTGATTTAAATTAATTAATTTGGTAAAAATTAAATTTGGTCTCTTAAAATTCCAATTTTCTTAATTAAACCCAAATTGGGCTCCCAAACTTAATTTTTCACTAGTCAAGCCCCTAATAAAATTAATTTTACCCTTTTAAAGTATAATTAAATCCTTACACTTAATTAAATTCTTCAATTGAACCCAAATTAATTCTTAAACATAATTAAAATTTACTTTGACCCATGATTAAATCAAATTGACCTATTAAAAATTTCATTATGTCCTTGAACTTGATTTTTATGCAAATTTATCCAATAATCATTCAATTTGACCTTGAATTTGTATTTTTTTCATTTTTGGGCATAATAGGGTACAATTAGGCCTTAAAATTTCCTCTAAAATTATTGCTTTATTCCCCAGCCCGCTTTCTCCACGTTACTAGCCTTTATTTTATTTTTAATTTTTTTAAAAAAGTGAATTTCAGGGAGTAACCCAAAGTTAGGTTATGATACTATCAACCCTTCTTTTCTTGTGTAGCTAGGATGAATAATGAATTCTTATAAGAAAATGATTCTGAAACATTAATGAATCTTTGACACACTTGTAGATTATATTGCAGCTCATTAAAGATTCTTGTGGAACTAGAAAATTCCCTAAACAAGCTCTCACATCCTTATAGGAGAAAGATCATTGTAACATAGAAAGTCCACAAGTCAAAAGAAAGTAAATAACAAAACTCGTACAGCCTGTTCTGACCTATATTGCAAGTCCTTCCATAACTCCGATTCATCTAAAACTTTAACCCAACATAGGCCAATTCCTCTGGGATCTTCAAGTCAAATTTCAGCTCGATCCAACTGTTGAATTTCTAGTAATACTTAAAAGCGTAAAACTAAATAATAAAAAATTTTATAATAAAATACAAATTTGACCTTGCTTGAATCATGTTATCAAAATAGGTGTCAGTGCTATGAAAATTACCTTAGCAATATTATTTATCTGTGAGTAACTATCAGAAGGTGGCCAAACCGAGTCTTGATTTATTTAAAATCAAATTTATTAAAATTAACGAGTAAATATAGGTCCCATGTATTGAACACAGAAAATGATGCAATAATGATAATCTAATAAAAACAAAATAAAACAATAATTTTTTATTATTTTTAAAAGAAAAAAAAAACGTGCTTTTGCATAACAAAACAAAACCAATAATTACCAAGACGACAACCACAAAAGTCATGTGCAACACATTCACAGAAAAAGTCATGTGCAACACATGCACATCCAAAAGCCGCCATGCACTGTTCTTTTCTTTATTGTTTAATATCTTAGACTGTAGATTATAGTTAGTTGTTGTGCCTGTGCTAAAATGTGAACTGATATTGGTATCTTCTTGAATAATCATTTTATTATTTTTTATGTGATGGTTAATGTTATCAATTTAAAATTAATATTGGCCTTGAAAAAATTATTCATATCTAATGATAGCTACAGTGAACCCAAGAAAAATTATTTATGGTACGGGTTGGATATTAAAGGGTTATTTGAGAGTATAATAAATGTTATTTTTAAATATTTTTTTAAAAATATATATTAAAATAATTTGTTTAAATATAAGGTTAATTTCTTAAAAATACTAGAGAAAAAACCAAATAATTTGCGGTGTTGGATGCATGTTATCGTGCCACATGGTGCATCCACGTAAAAAATGCCATGGATAAGAAATTCAAAAGAAAGAGTAAACCATAAACTTAGACTTTGTCTTGACTTGATAGGCATGGGTGTGTTTTATTTGTTGCCAAGTTTTGGAACTATTACCCTTTTTTAGAAACGTGTTTTGTTTTTTTTTTTTTTAATTTTTTTCTATTCCACTTCACATCCAAACAACGTGGCTGACATTAAATTGACATGACATGTAGAGTGTCACATATGTATTTAATCGTTTAGCCAACTTTCTATCCCTCAGAGATGATATAGCACTGCGGAAATTACGTCTATTTATTAGAGATTAATGTATATAGTATTAAAAAAATTATATTTATCTCTTGAAAATTGATGTATATAATACCGGGAAGATTGCATCTATCACTTGGAAGCAGCATGTTTGTTAGTAAAGAAGTATAAAAGAAAAATGTTCAAACCACTTTTAGAAAAACAATACGGTTTAATAATAATAAAAATAAATAATATTTATGATTGATAAGTTGTAATTTAAAAAAATGAAGAGATGATTGGATCGTGACGCGATCAAAAGATTGATATCTTATCCTAAATGTAGGAGTGTCGAAATAATAAATAACCTGACAAAACCGAGGTCGAACCACAGAGAGATTAACTATATAAATTATAAATAATGATGATGATGATGATGATGAGTTAAAGAGAATTTTTAGATGTGAGATTAATGTGAGGATTAAACAATGATAAAAACAAATGTCAAGGTTAGAGAATCCACTAATGGTATTAAAAATAAATGTAATATAAATTCTTTTTATTACTCAACTAGAAACCACACACAAAGGAGGTTCCAATCAGATAATTTATCATTAATAGCTCATTATAAATTGTTAACATGATCATATTAATTATCTCATTTAAGTAACACCAAACTTTTAAATATTATCAGAAATTCATGATGCAAACTTATGTTAATAACAAATCAAGTTCCTTTCATAGCACAGGTGTAGGTTATACCATACCGTTGGCTCTAAAAGTGCCAAGCATTTGTTGTACTAAGTGGTATACAATACAAATCTAGATTAATCATTTAACAAGCAAGGTATTAAGAATTAATAAGATAAAAATGATAAGATATATTAACAACAAGTTGTTTAGGATATAAGCATTAAAGTTTATATTGAGTTTTTTTTAAGTTGATTTTGATAGTTTGATAGTGATTTTTTAATTTGTTTTCTATTATAAAATTATTAATTTTTAATATTAATACATCAAAATAATTTAAAAATATAAAAAAAATTTAAAGTAAAAAAATAATTTTTTTAAAAAATATTTTTAAAATGTAAAAATAAATAGGTTATTACATCAAAGCAAACAAGTAGCATGTTTAAGTTTTGTTAGCAAAGAAATATAGGAAACAAAAACTGTTCAAACCACTTTTAGAAAAACAATACGGTTTAATAATAATAATAAATAATAATATTTATGATTGGTAAGTTGTAATTTTTTTAAAAAATTGATAGAAAAAAATTTAAAAGCTATTTAATATTTAAATTGAAAAAAATATTAAATTTTACTCTTACACGAATAAATGTTATGTTGTTATACTAATTTACACTACAAAACTAAATGCTCTATTTTTATATCAATTAAAAGTTTGACATAAGGTAATATTAAATTTTTTTTTGAAAAGATAAAAAAAATTACATGTTTTATTTATAAGACAATATTTTTTTAATAGATGCATGTGATTTTTTAAAATGTTTTTGTTGGGAGCAAAACAATTCCTGGAAACAAATTGTTTTAAAAACATTTTGTGTAACATCAAAATATATATATATATATATAAAAGAAAAATAAATAAATTTTATTTTTAGAATGAAATTTTAAAATCAATCAATTATTTATTCATATTACTTTATGCAATATGACTGAAAAGTTATATTTGACTGAAAAGTTATATTTTTGAATTCTATAAACTTATTCATTTGCAAAGATATTGTTTTTTAAATTTCATAAACTCTTTCTAAAGATATGTCTTTAAACGTTTATATAATAGTACTTAAAAAGATATTATTTTTTTTAATTTGATATTTTAATATTAACACAAATCAATTAAAAAACAATAAACTTGATAGGCATGGGTGTGTTTTAATTGTTGCCAAGTTTTAGAAGTATTACCTTTTTTTTTAGAAACGTGTTTTTTTTAAAAAAAAACAAATATTCCACTTCATATCCAAACAACGGGGCTGACATTGAATTGACAAGACATACAGTGTGTCACAAAACATGCTTTTGCATAACAAAACAAAACCAATAATTACCAAGACGACAA
>Ga0325405_1001171_pt1 | contig 26349 bp, 18 predicted proteins | sample PopdelMetagenome_21_FD_205663 | JGI IMG/M metagenome (GOLD analysis project Ga0325405, IMG submission 205663) | Populus deltoides microbial communities from Bellville, Georgia, United States - Xylem-Control-R2 | ecosystem: Host-associated > Plants > Phyllosphere > Stem > Wood/Secondary xylem...
CGTTAATCTTGCAACTCAAAGTTCTCATCAACTTCTTCTTCTTCTTCTTTATTATTATTATTATTATTATTACTACTATTATTGTTGTTGTTATTGTGTTGTTGTTAACTATAATTTATACAATAAATCTCCCTGTGGTTCGACCCCGGTCTTGCCGGGTTATTTATTACTTCGACACTCCTGCACTTGGGAGAAGACATCAATCTTTTGGTCGTGTCAGATAACGTCCAAACCCCCCCCCCAAATTGCATATCATCTAGCATAAAAATCTGACTTGAACCTTCCTCGTGGGATCGACCCCTTACTTGCTCTATACTATCTTGTGTGTTGTGTTTGAAGATAGGGTAATTAATTTGTGCAATCGCGACATCACAACAATTTTTGACGCCATTGCCGGGGAAGTAATTTTAGTTGATTTTTGTGCTATTATTTTTATTTGCTGTGATTGCTATTTATTTTTATGAAAAAAAAAAGAAATATAATTTTTGCTTGCTGGGGTACTGTCCATTTACGGCAGCGGTACTGTTCAAAACATATTTTTTGGTGGAATTAGGTATCGGCTTTTTGTTTACTAAAGGGAAATGACGTTCTAAACAGGACTAGTGTTAAATCACTAAGCCAAATTCTGTTGTTTTCTAGGGTTTTTAGGCAATTTTAGTTTTCTAGCGTAGGATTTTTATACAATTTGCATTGTTTTCGATCTCTTGTGTGGTTGGTTTCTTTTGAGTTTTCTTGACGATTTATGTCTATAACCCATTCTACTAACCAGATTCAAGTGCAAGTGGATCTCGAAATAGAAAACACTTTAAGCAGGTTACAAAAGGAGTTTGCTACTCCTAACATGGAAAATCAACCATTATACATAAACATCGATAATAATGTAAACTTTGAGCTCAAATCTGGTTTTATACATTTGCTACCAACTTTCAATGGTCTTGTAGGAGAAGATCCTTATACTCATCTCAAAGAGTTCCATATGGTTTGAGTTGGCATGAAACCGAATGAAGTTGACGAAGAACAGGTTATGCTGAAAGCTTTTCCTTTCTCTTTAAAAGGGGGCAGCAAAGGCATGGCTTTTCTATATTCTCCCAGGTTCCATTGGAACTTGGAATGCCATGAAGAAGATTTTCCTTGAGAAGTATTTCCAAACATCTCGAGTTGCCAACATAAGAAAAGAAACATGTGGGATTCGGCAATCTCATGGAGAGACACTTTTCGAGTATTGGGAAAGATTTGAGCAACTGTGTATTCAATTCCTTCATCATCAAATACCCGATCAGCTTCTCATTCAATATTTCTATGAAGGATTGATATCTAATGACCGTAGTATCATTGATGCTGCAAATAGAGGGGCATTGGTAGATAAGACACCCGAGGCTGCAAGCCAATTGATCTCAAACATGGCAGCGACCTCGAAATAGTTTGGCACCCGTGGAGACTTTGCAAACAAACGAGTGGTAAGTATTTCTAACCTTAAAAATAAAGTTAATGATCTTACTTAATTCTTAATAGTTATAATTCTCAATCCGACCATTGGATCGAGCTAAAATTTTATGTGGACTCTCCAGACATGTTGTCCTACTATGGTTTCAGATTTCAGGTCAATCAGAGTTTGGGAAGGCACCACAATACTGGTCAAAAGAGGTTGTAGGAATTTTGTTATTTACTTCCATTTGACTTATGGACTTCCTATTTGGTTAGGATTCTTTTCCTACAACGATGTGGCAGCTGGTTATGGGAATTTCCTAGTTCTATAACGATCTTTAATGAGCTGCAATATAATCTCCAAGTGTAGCAAGGATTCATTAATGTTTCAAAATCCTTTTCTTATAAGGATTCCTTATTCATCTTAGCTACACAAGGAAAGAAGGGCTGGTGGTATTTAATGACAAATTAGTTATTTTTATTATTTTATTTTGTTAGCTATAGCCCAAGGCTTGTTTAGGCTTACTTAATACTTTGTTTTCAGTTAGGATCCAAGGCTTGTTTGGGCTTACTTAATACTTTATTTTCAGTTAGGATCCAAGGCATGTTTGGATTAAGTTATGGGCTTTTCAATTTAGGGTTTTGGGTCAATTTTGAGTGGACCTCATATATAAATCCATATAAAGGGTCCATTAGGGTTAATTTTTCAAGAACTATTTAAACTCATGTAAGCCAAAATTTTGGCAGCTTTGATGATAATTACTTCTTAATTTTTTAGTTTTAACGTGTGAGAGTGATTCTTGCATTCTTTAGTTCTTGAATGAACTGAATCTGACTTATCGAAGATTAACTGGCTTCGTGGCGTCATTCTACTCAATCCAATAGTGTTGGTGCCTTGGGGCAGGTTTCCATTATGTCACACTCCTATCAGACCTATTTTGGCTTTCCAGGATTAGATCTCAATCTTGATTGTGGGTTGCGTGACCACGTGATCATGAGGTTCGCATCAGTTGGCATCAGAGCTAGGCTCCAAAACAAGGTCGTATCCTTCTGTTATTTTTGTTTTTTTAGTGTTCCTTTAGGTTTTTCAGTGTTTGCGTCCATCTTCTTATTCTTCGTGTTTGCGTCATCTATGCAAAAAACAAAAGTGTTATATTTCATCTTGTTACTATCTCTAATCATATCAGTATATTAAAAAGAAAAAAGAAAGAAAGAGAGAGAGAGAGAGAGAGAGAGAGGGATTGGTTGAAATTTGAAGGATCATTCAATTTTTGCCGCAAAAACACAACTTTTGGTGAACCATAAGCAAAACACCTCGGAATCAATTGAAACTTTATATTTAGTCTATTAGGGGTGTCATCGCATGACATGTCAAATTTGGGCTTATTCTGATATCATTTGCCTAAGGTTTTAATTTGAGGTTCAATTCTGCCGTAGAAACACTACTCTTAGTGAACCATAAGCAAACCACCTTAGAATCAATTAAAACTTCATATTCTATTTATTAGGTGTGATATCACATTTTATGTCAAATTTAGGCTTATTTTGATATCATTTGCTTGAGGTTTTAATTTGAGGTTCAATTCTGCTGCAGAAACACTATTCTTAGTAAACCATAAGAAAATCACCTCATAATCAATTGAAAATCCATATTATGTCTATTTAGGGTGATATCACAACATGTATAAAATTTTGTCTTATTTTGATATCATTTGCATGAGATTTTAATTGTAGATTCAATTTTGCCGCAAATTGATCATACATGGGGTTTGGGTACTTAGACATAATAGAAGGACCTATAAACTGATATTTGTTGTTTTCTTGGTATCTTAATACTATATATTAAATTCGAGGTCGTTTGAATAGCATTTTCTTTAGGTTTCAGAATCGGGTTTTGTCTTGCTATAACTGGTTTGTTTGGTGTTGTCTTTCAAAATTTATTTTGTTTCTGTTGATTTCATTCCTGTCATTATACTATCATCATATTTTGATAACTGGTTGTTGTTTGAGTTATTTTCATCACTTTCACATTTGTTTGTTTTTCGATAAGTTCTAGTTCAAACAAAAGTCAGATTCACAATCTTGAGTCTAAATCAGTGTTCTTCCTGTTTAAACTCTATTCTTGTCTTCGTCTTTTTCTTCTTCTTCTTTTTTCCCTATTTGTGTCATGTATTTACCAAGGGAGAGGGAACAGAGAAGGATTGTTGATCAACGATGCAAAAAACTAAGCCATGGTTTAGGGGTTTTAGAACAAGAAGTTGATAAGTGTAGAAGATTATTTTATGATCTTCAAGCTTCATGGGAAAAGGAGGAGAGGGAACAGAGAAGGATTGTTGATCAACGATGCAAAAAACTAAGCCATGGTTTAGGGGTTTTAGAACAAGAAGTTGATAAGTGTAGAAGATTATTTTATGATCTTCAAGCTTCATGGGAAAAGGAGGTACAACTTCAAAAGAATGAAAGACGGAGGAGAGCCGCTGTGGTTATCATTCAAAATTATATACGTAAGTGGTTAGTACGGCATGCTTATTTGAAATTCTTGTTAGTCACTACCTCTATACAGTGTTGTTAGAGAAAGGTGTTAGCAATAAGGGAATTCCGAAGGGTTAAACAAGAGGCTACTAAAGTCGCTACTAATCCTATTCAAGATTCGATGGCGAATCTTCTTGAAAAGGGAGGGAATGATACAGTTCAGCCTTGTGATACGACCCAAGTAAGGTCAGATTCGGATTTTGACGTAAAAAGCGCAACAGTCCAGGTTTACGGTAATAGTTATAATTCTCAATCCAACTGTTGGATCGAGCTAAAACTTTATGTGGACTCTCCAGACATGTTGTCCTACTATGGGTTAAGATTTTAGGTCAATCAGAGTTTGGGAAAGCACCACAATACTAGTCAAAAGAGGCTGTATGAATTTTGTTATTTACTTCCATTTGACTTGCGCACTTTCTATTTTATTAGGATTCTTTTCCTACAACAATGTGGCAGTTGGTTATGGGAATTTCCTAGTTCCACAAGGATCTTTAATGAGCTGCAATATAATCTCCAAGTGTGGCAAGGATTCATTAATGTTCCAAAATCCTTTTCTTATAAGGATTCTTTATTCATCTTAGCTACATAAGGAAAGAAGGGCTAGTGGTATTTAATGACAAATTAGTTATTTTTATTATTTTATTTTGTTAGCTACAACCCAAGGCTTGTTGGGGCTTATTTAATACTTTGTTTTCAGTTAGGATCCATGGCTTGTTTGGATTAAGTTATGGGCTTTTCAGTTTAGGGTTTGGGGTCAGTTTTGAGTGGACCTCATATAAGTCCACATAAGGGGTCCATTAGAGTTAATTTTTCAAGAACTATTTAAACTCATGTAAGCCAAAATTTTGGCAACTTTGATGATAATTACTTCTTAATTTTTTTAGTTTTAACGTGTGAGAGTGATTCTTGCATTCTTCAATTCTTGAACGAACTAAATCTGACTTATCGAAGATTAACTGGCTTCGTGGCGTCATTCTACTCAATCCAATAGTGTTGGTGCCTTGGGGCAGGTTTCCATTGTGTCACACTCCTATCAGACCTATTTCGACTTTCCGGGATTAGATCTCAATTTTGATTGTGGGTTGCATGACCACGTAATCACGAGGTTCGCGTCACCTAACATCACTACAAAGGGAAGTCATATGCCTATTGATGCACATCCATGATTTTATTTTCCCTTATAGTGCAGATGTCCAGGTGCAAGCAAAGAATAAGTGAGTATGAGACTCATCTGTTTGGGGAAAAAAAAACACAACAAGTATCTAATTGAGCATAGGCAAGTCTATCTTTGGTTTTTAACTTCCCCAATAAAGTCATCCATAAAACTTTATTAGCCCAATTACTACAACAACAACAGGTGATAAGGGAATTTTTAGCATGTATATTTTCCACTATTTATGCTTGATTTTGAAATATTTTAGATGTGTTGCACAAGATAATTAGAATTTTGGATCCCTTTTTGAACTATTGATCTCGTGGGAAATTAATGTGTTTTCAAATACTATGTTATTGAGCAGGCAAAATACGGTAGTAAAACCGAACATTGATTTATTGTGTGCTACAAAGGAATCTATACAACTTATTTCTAGATGTTTATCATCATATTCAAATATCTGAGATGAAGGTCTACAAAACATATGAAGGGCATATAACTCAGTTTTGTTGTTTCGAAGCCCAAAAAACGAGTCGAAAAATGGGGATTGAATCACACCCGAACTTCCTACACTCCAAATACTGTCTCGGTTTATGGCCTTTATGTCAAGTCTTAGAGGTCTACAAATTACAAGATTGGTGTCGTTGGAAAGAAGATTCAATTTTCTACAATTTCTCCAGAAATAGAGATCTTTGAATTCACACGTTTCCTGCCTGAAATCTAGCCTGCAATGTCTGCGTAGGAAGGAATTCAAATTAGAAAAGAAAACTGTCTTCATTCCAGCGGGGGTAAAAAGACCACAATAAAAAAGGAAAAAAAAAGGGGTCTGAAAAAGTGTGCATACATAGAGAAACCCTAAAATAGACTAAAGAAAGAAGAAGAGGCGACATAAAGAGGGACGAAAAACAGAGGCAAAAACAGAGAAGATTTGGAGGACACCTATCTATGCCACTAACATTCTCTACTTTTGAGTGATGTTCACCGTATCAAGTTTGTTTCTCTTTAATTTAACTATGGAGTATACTTTTATTCTGGGATTTTTGATGTAACCTTACTATGAATATGTTAACAATTTCTTGGATTGAATTATTACATTAAATTGTTGAGTATTCCATTCTATATGTAATGCTTGTGTATGTTTGGCCAATATCTGCATGATTTAGAATTCAATTTGACACTGAGAAGTGATAATTGTTTTAGCTATTGTTTGAAATACCTTAAGAAATCTATAAGATAGAGATATCCTAGGAACTTTTGTAATCGTTGCAGGTTTTACGGTACTTAATAAATTTCGACAAGTTCAAAACTTTTATAGAGTATATGAAATTTGCTTGTCGAAATAATTCATTGATACTCGAGAGAGATTAATGTTTAAATTAGAAAAACCTGATTATCAACGTTAGGAGTAATTAATTCAATTGAGAAAGTTCACATATGAATAGTTACGGTAAGTCAAAAATCCTAGAACCAGTACAATTGAATTCATTAATATTTAATCAATTGGTGTTTGTTTTTAATCATTAATTTTTTGTTTCATAAACTATCTCATTTGATTCCTCAAATAGATCATAATTTAAAAGACTTTGGTAATTAGTAGTAATTTTTACAAATTCTCGTGGGATGATATTCTTCTCATCACTTTATTACTTGTTACGATTTGTGCACTTGCGAAATTAAGCAACAAGTTTTTGGCGCCGTTGCTGGGGATTTTAGATAAAATTACTAATAATATCAATATAAATTAAATTTGATCTAATTTGATTGCCTTTTGCATTCAGCTCTTTAGATGTGTTTTCTAGTGCATGAGAAGCAACAAAAACTAGTCATTTCTGCCTTATAATCCTGAGATTGAGAGAACTGCAAGGGATTAAGAAAGAAGGTTGCTGCTGGGTTGCTGGTCTGCTTCTGGGTCCTACTGGTTGTTGCAGGTCATGAAGAATGGTCGATGGCTTGCTTGCCTTCTTGCAGGGGCTTGATGCTGCTGTGAACCTGGGTGAGGCTCTCTCCCCACATGCTTAGGCTGCTGGTTCGCTACTGCTACTATGCTGTCACTAGTGCAGGGTTGGTTTGCTGGTGTGGATGGCCGGTTGATACGGTTTTTCTCCACTGCTGCTCTCCCTCTTTTGTGAGTAGGGGCAGCTACTGGTTGGATTATGGTTTTACCTGTGCTACCACTCTGCTGGGTTGGAAGGAATCCTGCCTCCTGTTTGCAAGCAGATGTTTCTTTGCGATGCTACTTTGAGGGAGCCTGTTCCCGTCAATTAGGTTATTCAAGGGAGTCTATTCCTTTTATTTTCTATTTTGCAAGCTTGTCTTGCTTTGGTTTGTTCAAAGGAGCCTGTTCCCTTTGCCTGGATCTGTATGTCCTTTTTTGTATTGCTGGTTTCCAGCTTGTACTGCAAGCTTGTCTTACTCTTTTTGATCTATACAATACTTATATTTGATCCAAAAAAAATACGCATTGAGATATCTAATTTTGCCCAACTTGAGAGTGAACCACTGTATGAGGCATGGGGGAGATACAAGGATTTGCTCAGGTGATGCCTCCACCATGGACTGCTAAAGTGGATGCAGATGCAAAATTTTTACAATGGATTGAATGCCTCCACAAGAACACTAATTGATGCAACTTTAGGAGGAGCTTTTATGAATAAGTCACAGGATGATGCTTACAACTTATTGGAAGAAATGGCCACGAACAATTACCAATGGCCAAATGAAAGAAGCATACAAAAAAAGACTGTTGGGGTGCATGAAATTGATGCAATCACGACATTAACAGCTCAAGTCCATTTACTGGCTTAACAACTGAAAGCCACTCAATTGACAGTAAATGCTATCCATACAATGTGTGATTTTTTCCATGGAAATCACACAAGTGAAGAGTGTCAGGTTGGGAACCTATTCTCTCAAATAGAACATGCTCATTTTGTGTCAAACTACAGTCGACAGAACAACCCCTACAGTGCAACATATAATCCTGGATGGAGAAATCATCCTAATTTCTCATGGAACAATCAAACTGTTATGAAGAATCCAGCCAGGCCATCTTCAAGTGAGCACATGAAAGAGAAATCAAAACTTGAAGAAGCTATGACACAATTAGCAAACAACACTAGCAGATTCATGACTAAAACAAATACCAATCTGCAAAACCAAGCAGTTTCAATTCAAAATTTGGAGGTTCAAGTTGGTCAGTTAGCCAACATACTCACGGGTAGACTGATGTGATCCAACCATCAAAGGATTCATTAGAGGTTCCAGTTGGTCCAGTTACTAGGCTTAGGGCTAAGAAGTTCAAAGAAGCTTTCAATGGGCTTCTTTAAGATACATGGGCTAAGGTGGACTTCAAGAGGATTTGTAATAATAGAGAGCAAGCCTTGATTAATCTGATTCATGTTCAAAATTTATTGATGTGTTTAAATATTGCAGATTAACATTCATTTTGCAGATGCTCTTGAACAAATGCCAAGCTATGTGAAATTTCTGAAGGACATCCTCTCAAACAAAAGAAAGCTAGAGGAATATGAAACTGTTGCTCTTACTGAGGAATGCAGTGCCATTTTATAGAAGAAATTGCCTCCTAAACTTAAGGATCCAGGGAGTTTTACTATACCATGTTCCATTGGAAACTCTATATTTGAAAAAGCTCTATGTGATTTAGGTGCAAGTATTAATCTTATACCTTTATCTATTTTTAAAAAGCTTGGTTTAGGTGAAGCAAAGCCAACCACAATAACATTGCAGGTAGCGGACAGGTCACTAAAGCATTCAAGAGGAATAATTGAAGATGTACTGGTGAAAGTGGCCAAGTTCATCTTTCCAGCAGACTTTATCATACTGGATATAGAAGAGGATAATGAGATTCCTATCTTACTTGGCCGGCCATTCTTGGCCACTAGAGGTGCGTTAATTGATGTGAAGAAAGGGGAGCTGTGGTTAAGGGTGAATGAAGAGGAGGTCATTTTCAATGTGTTCAAAGCCATCAAACAACCAGATATGGGGGGAGCTGCTTCAGCATTCAAGTGGTGGACTCTTTAATTACTGACAAAGTCAAGCTTCCAACTGACCCATTGGAAGCATGTTTGGTAAATAATGTATTGGAAGAGGATCACTACCAGAAATTCGCTCAATAGCAACGGATTTATCGACGGAATATTTCTGTTGGTAATTTAAGGTTGAAATTACCAACGAAAACTTTTCTGTCCGTAATTCAGTCGGTAACTACCGATGAAAAGTGTATGTCGGTAGTTACCGACTGAATTACAGACGGAAAACGGGTGGGTCGCTGACATGGAGGTTTTGGCGGGGTTATTTTTACCGACGGAATCACTGACGGATTTAAAACAACAGCCCTATACAGTGACGTGACCGGTTCCCCGTTAAAAATGCTAACGAAATCACCGAGGGATTCGAAATGGCAAATCCGTGTGGTGACGTGACCCGTTCACCGCTTGAAATGCCGATGGAATCACCGAAGGATTTGAAATGGCAGATCTGTATGGTGACGTGTCGATTTTTCCATCAGAATAGCCGACAGAATCACCGATGGAAAATCCGTCGGTGAAACTGTCGAAAAAAGTTAATATATGCCCTCTTTGCCGACCCTCTCCTCCCTTATTTCTCCTTCTTCTTCCAAATCCCAACTCTCCCCATCTGTAAACAACCAGCCCCCGCCTCCCCCCCAAACAAAAATCTCCCTCATCTCAGCACAATAAGTTATATTTCTTGAAGTTTTGTGGTCACAGCAATCGTATTCTGATTTACCGACGGGTTTTATCAATTTTTGTAAATAATTCTATCTTTTTAAATTTTAACATTTCAATGTCAATTTTATTGTTTTTTTAGTATATGTATTTTGTTAGTAGATGTACATGTTTTATTGTTATTTCTCAAACAAACTTGTAGTATATGAATGTATAATTCTATACCTGTTATGGTTTGTTTTAGATTTTGTAAGATTGTATTTGTTTGTAAATTGTTAAAGCTTTATGGAATTACCGAATGACACGTGCTGTTTTGAAATAATTAATAGCTTACTTAATGGGTCCGTTTAAAGTTTTATCAATGGTATTGCGGAGTGATAATTTCTGTAAATTTAAAGTTTGATAAATGATAATGAATATTTAATATTTATGAGAAGTTGTGATTTGTTTGTTGGATAATCTCGAGGTAAAGTAATATTTTTACAAGTTTATTTACCTAACTTAGTTAATTAATACATGATGTCATCATAATTTTATAGAGGTTCGATATAAGTCGTGGATGATTGTTCATGGATGTATCGAGATTCACTTTAAGGATTGCGGAGGATTGATTATTGTAACGAGGTTCAGGATTTTATTAATTTCGCAACATCTATTCCCAGAAATGTTATTGGAGGCAGTATTAGGTGTCCATACAGGAAGTGTCAAAATAAAAAATATCTGCATCCAGATGTTGTAACGATGCATCTTCTACACAAAGGGTTTATGATGAGTCACGGGTCGCAAAATCAAGAGCAAGCTTCGTGTTAGAGAAAAACGCACAACTGCTAGTCTACAAATGGCTTAAGAGTCTGCGTTTTCCAAATGGACATGCATCGAACATGTCAAGGCTGGTTAATTTAGAGGACTGCAGATTGTTTGGAATGAAGAGTCATGACTGCTACATGTTTATGCAAACACTCATCCCATTAGCTTTTCGTGATTTGTTGCCAAAGGGAATATGGGATGCACTCACAAAGATCAGTCATTTCTTCAAAGATATATGCTCCAGCAAGTTGAATGTTGAGTATATTGAAAGGCTTCAAATGAATATCGTTGAGACACTATGCAAACTTGGGATGATATTCCCTCCATCATTTTTTGACTCAAGAAGCATCTCCTTATACATCAACTGTTCGAGGCAAAAGCTAGAGGACCGGTCAAATATAGATGGATGTACCTATTTGAATGGTTAGATATTACAGTTGCAATGTAATTCATATATAAAAGTATTTTCTATGTTTTTCTTAATTGAAAATACTTGATTAATTCAATGCAGGTACTTGTTTAATCTCAAGAAAAAGGTTAAGAATAAGGCGCATGTTGAGGCTTTGATATGTGAGGCCTATATTGTTGAGGAGATCTCAACATTTATCTCGTACTATTTCGAACCTCATCTGAGAACAAGAATCAATCGCGTTCCATAGCATGATGATGGCGGTGAAGTGCCTTCCAATGGGAACTTGTCAATATTCTCCAATACTGGACGACCCACACCTAAAAATGCCATAAGAGGAAGATATTTGTCGGAAATAGAGTTCAAACAAGCACACAACTATGTTCTATTTAACTGTGATGAGCTGAGACCTTTTATTCAGTAAGTTTATATATGTGTAATACTAATTAAACTTTGTTAGTAATATACTGTTAATTATATATTGTAATATCATACACTCATTATCACTTGCAGGCAACATCGACAATATTTGCTCTCCAATAACTCATAGCTGACCGAATCCTAGATCTTTCAATTATAAGATGAATAATTTTTCACGTGGTTTAGAACACATGTAAGCACTATCACAAACTCATTCTAACTTGTAAAATTACTGTACGTATGCATGTCATTACGAGATTCTTGTTCATTTACTGTTTATTGATGTACATTATATACAAGGTTTATCAAATGGGAAGGAGTGCGCCTAAGTCATTGTCTTCACTAAGCCTGGGGCTTAAAAGAAAATGTAAGTGCTACAACGGGTATTTTTTCAATGGATATGTTTTTCATAGTAAAGAATACGGGCAAGGAAGAAAGACATACAACATTGGTGTTTGTGTTAAGGGATCCACTAGTAATGAGTTAGAAGTTGACTACTATGGTAGATTAGAAGAGGTTGTCGAACAACAATATCATAACGAGCAGAATAGAGTGTTTTTTCAAATGCTATTGGTATGACTGTTGCGATGTTGCGGTTGCACAAATTAATTACCCTAACTTAAAACACACAAGATAGTATAGAGCAAGTAAGGGGTCGATCCCACGAGGAAGATTTAGTTTAGATTTTTATGCCATATGTTATGCAATTGGGGGGTTTTGATTTGTGATGATCTAAACTACGGAAGAAATTAAACTAGCAAACAAAAAAAATTGAAACCGAAATTAATCAAGAAAACAAACCTTGGTCGCAAGCACACATCCACCAACAAAAATTAGAACCGATCCTTGAAACGAAAATTGCAGTTTATGTTCTGAAATTTTATCTTTTCTTAACATTGATTAATTAATGGATTTGTCGTATAACTAATCCTAACCAACAAACAATCAAAGTGTCCACACTAATGATTCAATTTAATGGCAACTTTAAGAACTAGATAATTTCATCAAGATTAACATACAAGCTGTCCGCAGCTTGTGTTACTTTGTTCAAATGTTCTCCCTAAGTTCAATAACGTAGTTCCACCACAATTATCAAGCTTAGTTGCTTCACAAGTTCATATATCACAACTCTGGTTTTGATATTAAACTTAGCAATAGATTGTTCACAACAATAACTTAAAGTCCGCTCTAGCAATCATCAGCAACAATCATAGGAAATATGCATAGGAAAACAATTATACTCATTCATAACATAAACTGAAAATAAAAGGAAGAATAAATCTCACGGTTCTTGAAATCTGAAGGTCTTTGCGTCCTTGCAACCAAGAAAAGAGCTTAGCCTTGCATAACTATAGAACAAATACTTCTAAAGATTGAAGAGAGCATGATTTTAGGGTTTGTAGAGGAGAGAATTTGTGTTTATTCTCTGCTGGCTACTGCCTCCCTCTTCTCTCCTTCCCTTCTCTCTTTCTTTTTATATGCTAAGAAACCCTAGTCCCTATTTTACAAAATAGTCCTCCCTTAAGTTGACAGTTTACATTTAAGTACTTCAATAACTATTTTCCTAAAAAAGAGAAATAGCCTTGCATTAAATCTTCAATCTTTGACCTAGAGGAGCTAAATTGTTGAAATAAAAACTTGGACGCCAGTTTAGATGCTTCGAAACGTAATTTGGACATGTTCATTCACGAAACCTATTTGCTGGTAGAATTCAGCTGTCATATTTGGAAAATCATATCTCCCTCATATGACATCGTTTTTGGTTGAAATTTTGAGCGTTTATAGGATTGTTAGTCAGAAATCCAAAAACAATTGAGTTTGTATAAATTGGACTTCTGTAGCTCCAGATATTCAAGTCGGAATGGACGAAGGTCAACATTGGCAGATTGCGAGATTTGACTTTAAAAGCTGCGATTTCCATGATATTCCTTATTTTATTTTCTTGCCTTAGATGTCCAGAAAGGTATGGATGTTAGCTTTTTAATGCCACTAGAATCACTTCATTTTGACCTCTAGAGCTCACGCTCTTCACAAAACATCGACTGAAGGTCAAATCTGCCAATTACCTCCAATTTACTCCTTTTTGCGTCTTTCATCTAAAAGTGCCTTCAAAACATAAAACAAAGAATATCAAGGCATTTTATATATAAAAAATAGGCAAAACACTAGTTAAATGTGGGTGAAACCATCGAATAATATGGTTGCATCAAATACCCCCACATTTAGCTCTTGCTCGTCCTCGAGAAAGGATAGATAAAATCAAATTGAAGTTAAATTAAATCAAATCACTATGATTGATCTCCTGATCTCCTGATCTCCTAATCTCCCATCAATATCCAAGAATATATGCATTATAAACAAGAACACAATCAAGAAGGATAAAGAGTATAAATTCTCATGAATTTATTTACATGCAAACTTCAAAACTCAATTAATCGTCGAGATTTAAATGAAATCTATGTCATGCCAAAGTGATAGGTCCTCTCATTGATATGCACTCCAACACTCATGTGTTTAGGGCTTTTGTGTTTAAATCGCTCAAATTCAATCAATGAATATGTTCTACTATAAGCTTGCTCTTCAATCTCATCTCCATTACTAACATATTACAAACAATGCATGAATCAAAAGATCTTATTTTCTAGTTGTAATGGGGCTAACGTTAAGGTGAGGTAAAAGAGAGTAAAAGAAAAGGTTAAAACCAAAGAAAGTAGAGCATTCTGAAAAATGATATTTCAAACAAGATATTCCATCAAAGCACATAAATTTTCCATCTTTAATCACCAATGCTTAACTTCTTTTGATTTCAAGCTTTTTCAACATAAATCTTAAGAACATAAAGCAACGCTTTTTTCTTTTCTTTTCTTTTTTACCTTTGGCAACTTTGCCCATCTTTTCATCAAGCATTACTTCTTCTTTCTTTTCACATAATTTCCAACCATAATTCCATGAGATATCATAAGTATATGCTCTACTAATCCTTGGCCAGGGGAAAAGGAAAACATATAAAAAGTTAACACTTATACATAGATAAAGCAAAGAAAAAACAAACAAGCTCAAAAAGGGCTCACTAAGAATAATATGCTTTAGGTTGGCTTTTTGGCTCAAGTGGTTAAAATTCCTAATGCCTTTATCATCTTCATGTATATATGTAATGTGAATGTAATCTCAACAAGATATGAAGCAAGTTCTAGAGATACATATCATTGAAAGAAGGCACATTCAAAGAATATAATGTTGAAGGCTCCAAAGCTTGCATTGGTATAACATTATAAAGTCAACATGACATATTCTCAAAGTCAATTCCTAAACCAATTAAACCTTAAAAATTCCATGCACACTCCTTCATTTGATTTATATCTTCATCTATCTCAACTAATTCTCATACATAATACTCATATTCTCAAAAACCAATGGGAGTTCAAAAGATCAAACATAATTTTTTTAAAAAAAAAATAACAAAGAAAACCAAAATTAGAAAACCAACATTCTCCCAATACCTCCACACTTAAAACACAACATTGTCCTCAATGTTGAAATTAAAGAAAAGGAATATTAGAGAATGACAAAAATAAAGTAAAATGCGAAAAATAAAAGATAAGAGAAAAAGAAAGCAAATCTGGTTTTTTTTTCTTTGTATGCTGGGTTGCCTCCCAGTAAGCACTTTTGTTTTATGTCATTGGCTCGACATATTGCATGCTCATTCTTCATAGATTGGTTCACCTAACTTCGTAGAAGCGGCGAGTTCTGCCGTCCAACCTTCATAGAAAGGTTTCAAGCGATGCCCATTGACCTTGAGTACTTTGTTAGTTTCTAAACTTGTAATTTCAACTGCACCATAAGAAAAAACATTAGAAACAACAAAGGGTCCAATCCAACGAGAGCGTAACTTTCCAGGAAAAAGTTTCAAACGCGAATGATAAAAAAGGACTTTGTCTCCAACATTAAACTCTTTTCTTGTAATCATTCGGTCATGGAGACTCTTAGTCTTTTCTTTGTAAATCCTTGCATTCTCGTAAGCATCATTTTGAATCTCTTCCAACTCTTGCAATTGCAACTTTCTTGCAATCCCAGCAGCATCATAATCCATGTTGCATTTTTTAATGGCCTAAAAAGCTTTGTGTTCAAGCTCCACCGATAGATGACATGCTTTTCCATAAATCATCCTATAAGGTGACATTCCTATAAGTGATTTGTAAGCAGTCCGATAAGCCCAAAGTGCATCACCAAGTCATAGACTCCAATCTCGCTGATTAGGTTGCACTGTCTTCTCCAAAATGGACTTGATTTCTCGATTTGAAATTTCAGCTTGGTCATTCGTTTGAGGATGGTATGGTGTGGAAGTCCGATGAGTCACATGATATTTGCGTAATAATGCTTCCATTGAACGATTGTAAAAATGAGTGCCACGATCACTAATGATAGCTTTAGGGATTCCAAACCTGTCAAATATGTGAGTCCTGACAAAATCTAAAACAACCTTACCATCGTTAGTTCATGTGGCTTTCGCCTCTATCCATTTGGTCACACATAATCAACAACAAGAAGGATATAAAGATTGCCAAAAAAAGAAGGAAATGGACCCACAAAATCAATACCCCAAACATAAAAAATTTCACTTACAAGAATATTCGTTAAAGGCATTTGATTCTTATGAGTGATATTACCTATTTTTTTGACATTTTTCATATGATTTGCAAAAATGATATGCATCCTTAAAAATAGAAGGCCAATAAAAACCACTTTCAAGTATCTTGTGAGCCGTTCTTTTTGCTCCAAAATGCCCACCACAAGAATGAGAATGACAAAAGGTAAGAATGGAATGAAAATCATCTTGTGGTACACATCTCCTAACTACTTGATCCACAAAAAATTTTCACAGATAAGGAGTATCCCAAAAATAATATTTAGTGTCAGCTCATAACTTGTCTTTTTGGGATGTAGACAAACCTGGAGGGAATTCTTTGGTGACTAAATAGTTCACCAAATCAACATACCATGGTCTTGTAGAGGAATGTAACACATACAACTCATCGGGGAATGTCTCTCGTATTGTTTCGGTTTGTATATCCTTAGTCCTCAGTCAGCTCAAGTGATCAACCACATGATTTTCGACACCTTTTTTGTCTTTTATCTCAAGATCAAATTCTTGTAAAAGCAAGATCCACCTAATCAATCTTGGTTTGGACTCTTTTTTCTTCAAAAGATACCTTAAAGCTGCATGATCAGTAAAAACAATGACTTTTGTACCAAGTAGATATGACCTGAATTTTTCAAGAGCAAACACCACTGCAAAAAGTTTCTTTTCAGTTGAATGGTACTTGCATTGTGCTCCATCCACTATGCGGGAAGCATAGGCGATAACATGCAAATTCTTCCGTATTCTTTGCCCAAGGACAGCCCCTACCGCATAGTCACTTGCATCACACATTATCTCAAAAGGCTCATCCTAATTTGGTGGTTGGATGATAGGGGCAGATGTGACATACCTCTTAAGCTCATTATGGGCATCTTTACATGCTTGATCAAACACAAAATCCACTTCTTTGGCTAATAGTTTGCACAAGGGTGCTGTAATCTTCAAGAAATCTTTGATAAAGCGTCGATAGAAACCTGCATGGCCAAGAAAAGAACGAATTTCCCTCACGCAGGAGGGGTAAGGTAATGATGAAATAACGTCTATTTTAGCTTTATCAACCTCTGATCCACGTGGAGACACAACATGCCCAAGAACTATTCCTTGTTCTACCATAAAATAACACTTTTCATAGTTTAAGACAAGGTTAGTTTCAATGCACTTTTTCAAGATCAAAGATAAATTTTCTAGACATTTATCAAAAGAAGCACCATACACCGTGAAATCATCCATGAAAACCTCAATTATTCTTTTAACATAGTCAGATAAAATACTCATCATGCATCTTTGAAAAGTTGCAGGTGCATTACAAAGACCAAAGGGCATTCTCCTATATGCATATGTACCAAATGGACATGTAAATGTAGTCTTTTCTTGATCCTCAGGATTAATAACAATCTGATTATATCCACTATATCCATCAAGAAAGCAATAAAAAGACTTACCTGCTAGGCATTCAAGCATTTGATCCATGAATGGTAATGGAAAATAATATTTGCATGTAGCAAGATTTAGCTTTCTGTAATCAACACATATTCTCCATCCACTCGAGATGCGAGTAGGAATGAACTCATCATTTTTGTTTTTCACCAACGTGATTCCGGTCTTTTTAGGCACCACATGCATTGGCGCCACCCATTTACTGTTCGTGATAGGATAAATGACTCCGGTATCTAACAGTTTCAAAATTTCAGCTTTCACTACCTCCATCATAGGCGGGTTCAACCTTCTTTGCATTTCCCTTGTTGGTTTCGCATTGTCCTCCAATAGTATGTGATGCATACACATTGAGGGACTAATGCCCTTGATGTCAACTAAAGTCCATCCAATGGCCGTCTTGTGATCACACAACAACTTCACAAGTTTTTCCTCTTGCGTATTTGTCAAACCTGTTGCTATAATAACAGGAAGTGTATTGTTGTCGCCAATGAATACACACTTCAAATTATCAGGCAAAGGTTTCAACTCTAACTCGGGTGCCTATAAAATAGATGGCAAAAACTTTTTATGTGAAAGTACTAAATCAACAAAGACATTACCATGGGGAACAGTTTGCAATGATTGTAAAGCCAATGCTAATTCATACACGTTTTGGGGAACACATATGTGCCTCTCCATCTCTTCTATCTCGGTAAAATCATAGTCATAGCTCAAAGCTACGCTTAATCCATCCTCACAATCAAAATCAAAAACTTGCTGCACACACTTATCAACTTGGTCATAACATGTGATAGAATAAACATTGCAATAAGGATATTTCATTGCATTATGAAAATTAAATTTAATCTTTTCATCTCCTACTTCCATAGACAAAGTATCCTTACCACAATCTATCTTTGTATTGGCAGTTTTAATGGTCTCCCAAATAATATAGGAGTGTTGTTTGATGAATCACAAGAATCATGTTCCATATCAAGAATATAAAAGTCGCATGGAATGACCAAACTATCAATCTTGACTAGGACATCTTCTATCACACCAAGTGGGTAAAGAAAACTACGATCCGCAAGTTGTATTACAATGCTAGTTTTATTCAAAGGCTCAAGACTAAGAGAATCATAAACATGTTTGGGCTTAACACTAATGAATAGACCTAAATCGCACAAGGCCTTTTTGAAACTAGTATTACCAATAACACATGGGATAGTAAACGCACCTGGGTCTTTTTACTTCAAAGGCATATTCTTTTGAACAACAACAGATACAACTTCACCCATACTTACCATTTCATGACCTTTCAGTTTGAAAGCTCTCTTGGTAGTACACAACTCCTTCAAAAATTTGGCATACTTGGGAATTTGCTTGATAACATCAAGTAAAGGAATGTTGAGTTCTACTTTCTTGAAAACCTCTAAAATCTCTTTTTCTTTGTCCTTTTTCTTTCACCTAGAAGAACTCATAGGAAAAGGTGGAATTGTTTTAAAACTGGAATTCATTGAGTGAGGAGTTACCTTTGGAGTGTTGGTCTTTGTTTCAGTTTGTGGAGGAGGAGGATGTTCCTCCTTTATACTCAATTCAGTTTCTATCTCTTCTTCTTCCTCCATCTCAATTTGTTTCGACCTTTTCTCTTTAAGTTCTTTCCCACTTCGCAGCATGATCGCACTAACATTCTCTTTTGGATTCAATGCTTGGGAGGGCAATTTTCCATTCATTTGTGCTTCCAATTTCCCCACACTTGAAGCTACTTGCCCCATTTGCTTCTCCAAGTTGTGAATACTTGACCTTGTTTCCTGTTGAAAAGACATGACATTTTGTTGCAAGGTCACAGTGTTAGAAGCCAAAGTTTTCATCATCTCACGAAGATCATCACTGGATGACGACCCCATAACATTGGAGTTTGTGAATGGAGGGGGTTGTCTTGCTTGATAATTCTGTTGGGGCTGAAATCCATGGGGATGGAACTGTCGGCCTTGATTGCCTTGTTGAGGTGGGTTCCCATAACATAAGTTTGGATGATCTCTCCATCCGGGATTGTACGTGTTGGAAAAGGGATCATATTTACGCTGGGACTGTCCGTTGAATCCTCCATCAACTGCATGAACCTGTTCAATGTAATCTTCTTGCATTGTTGGGCACATATCTGAGGTATGTCCTTGTAAGGAACATATGCTACAAACTTTCACCTGTTGTACATTTCCACAAGCCAAAGAACGCACAAGAGAAGTAAGATCATTAACTTTATTTTCAAGGTTAGAAATACTTACCTCATTTACTCGTTTGTTTACGAAGTCTCCACGCGTGCCAAATTGTTTCGAGTTGGCTGCCATGTTTGAGATTAATTGGCGTGCAGCCTCGGGTGTCTTATCTATCAATGCCCCTCCACTTGCAGCATCAATGATACTACGATCAGTAGGCATCAATCCTTCATAGAAATATTGAATGAGCAGCTGATCGGGTATTTGATGATGAGGGCATTGAATGCACAGTTGCTCAAATCTTTCCCAATACTCGGAAAGTGTCTCTCTATGAGATTGTCGAATCCTACATATTTCTTTCCTTATGTTGGCAACTCAAGATGCTGGGAAATACTTTTCAAGGAAAATCTTCTTCATGGCATTCCAAGTTCCAATGGAACCTGGGAGAATAGAGAAAAACCATGCCTTTGCTACCCCTTTCAAAGAGAAAGGGAAAGCTTTCAACTTAACTTGTTCTTCATCAACTCCATTCGGTTTCATGCCAACACAAACCATATGGAACTCCTTGAGATGAGTATGAGGATCTTCTCCTGCAAGACCATTGAATGTTGGTAACAAATGTATAAAACCAGATTTGAGCTCAAAGTTTATATTATTGTCAATGTTTATGCACAATAGTTGATTTTCCACGTTAGGAGCAGCAAGCTCCTTGAGTGTTTGTTGTCGTACAACTGCCATGATGTTGAGGCGAGCTTCCTTTCTTAACCTGCGTAAAGTGCTTTCTATTTCAAGATCAACCTGCACTTGAATTTGATTAGTAGAACGGGTCACAGGCATAAATCGCTAAGAAAACTCAAAAGAAAGCAACCCACACAAGAGATAAAAAAAAAAAAACAATGCAAATTATATGAAAATCCTACGCTAGAAAACTAAAACTGCCTAAAAACCTTAGAAAATAGTAGAATTTGGCCTCGATAGGGTGGGGCTACTGGTATACCACTAGGCTTGTTCAGAACTTCGTTTCCTTTAAGGAAACAAAAGGTCAAAACCTAATTCCACCAAAAATTTTGTTTTGAACAGTACTGCTGCCGCAAGTGAACAGTACCGCCGTAAGCAAAAATTTTGTCTCTCTCTTTTTTTTTTGAATCACAGCAAATAAAAATAACATTACAAGCACAAGAATCAACTAAAATTACCTCCCCGGCAATAGCGCTAAAATTTGTTGCTATGTCGCAGTCGCACAAATTAATTACCCTAACTTCAAACACAATACACAAGATAGTATAGAGCAAGCAAGGGGTCGATCCCACGAGGAAGATTCAAGTCAGATTTTTATGCTAGATGACATGCAATTTGGGGGGGGGGTTTGGATGTTATCTAGGCTAAAGCAAAAGAAAACAGAAAACTATCAAAATTTTTTTAATAAAATCAGAAAATTATCAAGAGAACAAACGTTGGTCACAAGCACACATCCACCTACAAAAATCAGAATTGATCATGGAAACGAAACATCAATTTATATTCTGAATATTTATCTCTTCTTAACATTGGTTAGTTAACGGATTCGCCGTATAACTAGCCCTAACCATCAAACAACCACAGTGTCCACACTAGTAATTTAATTCAATGGCAGCCTTAAGAACTAGATAAGTTGATTAATCAAGAAAACATAACTGTCCGCAGTCTATGTTTGATTTGATTGAATGTTGTCCTTAAGATTAATAACATAGATCCGCCACAATTATTAAACTCAGTTGCTTCACAAGTTCATATACCATAACTTCGATTTTGATATCAAACTTAGCAATAGATTGTCTACAATAATAACTTAGAGTCCGCTCTAGCAATTAAAATAAACAATCATAGGAAAATAAGCATAAGAGAACAAACATATTCATCATATAAACTAAAAAGAAAAGGTAAAATAAATCTCACAGTTCTTGAAATCCGAAGGTTTCCGTGTCCTTGTAACCAAGAAAAAGTGTTTAGCCTTGCATGTTTGTTGAACAACTAATCAAAAAGAAGGAAGAATGCATAATTTAGGGTTTCTTAGAGGAAGGGGGCGTTTTTCTCTTTTTGGCTGGCTGCCCCCCTTCTTTTCTCTCATTCTTTTTATATCTTAGGAAACCCTAGGTCTCTATTTTACAAAATAGTCCTCCATTAAGTAGACAGTTTACATTTAAGTACTTCAATAACTATTTTCCTAAAAAAGGAGAAATAGCCTTGCATGAAATCTTCAAGCTTTGACTTAGAGGAGCTAAATTGATGAAATAAAAACTTGGACATCGGTTTAGATGCTTCGGAACGTAATTTGGACTTGTTTCTTCACGAAACCTGTTTCGTGGCAGAATTCAGATGTCATCTTTGAAAAATCATATCGCCCTCATATGACATCGGTTTTGGCTGAAATTTGGAGCGTTTATAGAACTTTGAGTCATGAATCCAAAACAATTGAGTTTGCATCAATTGGACTTCTGTAGCTCCAGATATTCAAGTTGGAATAGCCGAAGGTCAACACTGGCAGATTGCGAGATTTGACTTTGAAGGCTGCGATTTCCATGATCTTCCTTATTTTATTTTCTTGCCTTAGATGTCCGGAAAGGTATGGATATTAGATTTTTAATGCCATTAGAATCACTTCATTTCAACCTCTAGAGCTCACGCTCTGCACAAAACATAAAACAAAGAATATCAAGGCATTTTATATATAAAACATAGGCAAAACACTAGTTAAATGTGAGCGAAACTATTGAATAATATGGTTGCATCAGTAATTTAAAATGGTTGTATTCATTTAATCAATTCCATATTCATACTCTTAACTTGGACCTCAACTTAATTATAAGGTTCATTAACCTATTTTTCATAATCATGACTTTTACCTTAAAACAACCTTATTTATCAATTTTCATTTAATATTCAATACACATGTTTTAATTCCTCTTTTTACTTATGTAATCATTAATCCACTTCGATGATTATAGGTCGTGTTTTACATCAATTTATGTATTATTGATTTATTTCATTTCTCGAGCTTGAACTCATAGCGATCATACATTTAATGATCAATTTCAATGATTATAGCTTATGATTTATCTCATTATATGCATTGGTTAGTTTCAACAATCATAACTCGTGCTACTAGACAATCTTTAGCCCTCGCCATTATGACCAAATTAATTTTTTAATCTACAGATTTTTGTTCTCACCAATGTAGTCAACTTTAATTTAACACAATATGTCTTTGTCCATACCTTTTAACATATAATAATTTATCTCCATCCAAAGAGTTGACTATCTTTTAACATATAATAATTAGTCTTTGTCCAAACAATCAATAGTCTTTCCAAAAACAGCCCTCGCTCTGCGGCCGACTCAATTCTTTTAAAAAATAAATAGCCCCTATTTATGAGGTTGACTAGTTCCTTTTTAAGATAAATATCTCCCATTTATAAGGCTAGCTTAATTCTTTTAAAAACAAATAGCCCTTGCTCATGCGACTGATTGGTTCCTTTTTAACATGAATAACCCCCCGATCATACAACCGATTTAATTCTTTTCATATAACTTTCTGTAATTCATTTCATATATATTCAAAAATTCTAAGAATGACATTTCCATAATTAAAAAGATGAGGTGACAAGAACCCTTGGTGCTCTGGTAGTATGTGCTTTCGCAACTATTGATCCAACCTCAAATATCCTTTTTGGAGCTCCTATGGAATATGCTCTTTCTATTTCAGGTTTTGCTTTTGATATTCCTTAAAACTCATATAGTGATTTAGTCTTTCTTTCCAAATTGTAATGAGCATAACATATTAACCCCCTTAAGTTTTCTTTAAGTTAAATTAACAATTTAGTTTTTTTTCTTTTCTAACTAATAATCAATCATCATCAATCCCTTTTTTTTTTATCTTGATTTATATAATAAAATGTATCTCTTATCTAGCACATAACCTTCATCTATCATGTGCCCAAACAACTCTGTCAAAACTCCATATATGATCTTTGCTCTCTAGGGAAATTTAAATGGGTGGTTATATTATTTAACCTAAAGAATGTCAGTGTTATGTACCATAGAGCCACGAATCTGATTCTTCATGATATGATTAATCATAATATAGAGGTGTACATTAATGATATCATGGTTAAATCAATGTCTCAAGCCAATCATTTGAGTGAGTTATATTATGAATTTAAATGCATAAGGTTACATAATCTCAAGATAAATTCATTGAAATATGCCTTATGTGTATGAGAAATAAGCTTTTTAGGATTTTTGGTATATCAACATGGAATAAAGATGGATAAAAATTAAAAAAAAATCCATCATAAATGCAGAACCTCCATAAATTAAAAATGAATTAGAATGCCTTATTGTCAAAATTAATTTATTTATAAGGCTCATATCGAACATCACATGAAAGATTAAGTGATTTATTAAGCTCTTGAAAATAAATAGCATATATGAGTTTCAAAAGACTAAAAAGAAATTAAGTTGCTTTTGAAGATATAAAACTTATCTAACTAAACCTTAAGTATTGTCCCCATCAAAACTTGAAAAGCTTTTAAGGTTATATATCTCAACTGTATAAGGATAAATTGATAATATGTTAGCACAAATGAGTGAAGTAAGTTGTCTATCATCTTAATCATGTTTTCATAGATGTTGAAGAATGTTATGGTTCAATAAAAAGCTTTATATATCTTTATAGTTTGCTTGTGTAAAGCTTTATTGGTACATCTTGCTAGTAGATATATATGTAAATTGTAAGACATATTTGATAAAGTACACATTATCTAGACCTTTCTTATAAGGTCATATTGGAAATTAGACTTTAGCATTGTCTGAGTTTAATTTGCATTACATACTATAAAGAGTAGTTAAATGTTAAGCTTTAACTGATTTCTTAACTAATCACCCTTGTCTTAATATTGACCATGAATTAGAATAAGACATTGGTATTATGATGAATGAGTCTGTTCCATGACAGTTATGGTGCTATAGATCAAAAACTAAGAATAAGGTAGGTGCAAGGGTGGTAATAATTTCCCTAATAGATCATAAGATTACCTTATACAGGAGATTCTTTCCCTAACATACAACTTTATATTAATGGGTAGAACGTTTGACCCTATTGCTAAATCAAGTTAAGGTTTTGGTAAAAGATTTTAAAGGCCTTGTTTCATATAGAGTTAAAATTTCATAGCCATCTGATATCATTTGAGATTTTCTAGTTATTTTTGGACTATTTTCCCTATTTAGTTTTTAATTATTTTATTAGTTTTCTAAATTTATCTAGGACATTTTTTCTAGTATATAAGTTGCGTATAATAGTTATAATATTGAGTCTTAAGTAGAGAAAATATTGAATAATAAAATTTTGAATTAGAGTTTTTGTATGGTTATCTTATTTGAAAAAATCTTGTGTTGCTTGTGCTTGTTATCTTTCTTAAGTTATTTCCATTGTTTTAGTTAGTATTAGAGTCAAATAATTCCTAGTATTTAGTTGTTGTATGTCATTGAATAACCATGACTAAAAGGGTTAGTCATAGAACAAGATGAGCTCATGTAGGAGGGGTAAGGAAGTTATCCATTGGAAAAGAGATGTTCAAAAACTAGTAATATAAGACATCCATAGATAAACTACAAAATTAATCACTCAACTAGCAATGATAAACTTGCATAGCCAAGTTAAAAAATTATCATTTCGATTAAAAAAGATGGAGAAGAGAAAACTAGAGGATCATGAGAAGAGTGATTATAAATTCATGGCTAGTTTTAAGAACTTATTTTAGAGGCATAAGCAAATGAGATAGCTTTTTGATTGGGATGAGTATCATGATATTTTAGTGATCTTGTTTATAATGAAATAGATGTAGATTGATATTCTCCACGAATTTATTATATTTATTTTGATGATGATTATATTGATAATAATAACATAAACAATGATCTCATCAATAATATCCTCATTAATAAGTTATAGGTGATTTTTGATGAAGCATATTGTGAAGGACATTCCTCACATATGCTAAGGAGAATTCTAGAATCAATGGGTTAAAGTTGATGTTCTTAAACTTCAGATAAAAGTTATGAAATAGATGTTCAAAAGTTCTTTATGCGAAAAAACCAGCTCACATCTTGATGGGGAAAAGGTTGTTTATCTTTATAGTACTACATTTCTAGTTAAGTTAGAGCTTGACAAGGCTTCTGCAAAGTTATTGACTTTCTTTGGTATAATTTATGTCACTATTACTTGCTATCTTTTCTATATTCCTTTCATCTACATTAGTTGGTATTAGAGCTCAATGACTATTTATAATTAGTTGTTATATGTTGTTGAATAACCAAACCACCATTCAACTTAAAACATCCACCCTCATGTACCAAAGCAACAAAAACCAAAACCAAACCTTCCCTTTACCCAACACTACTAAAACTCCCCTTGTTACAACCACAAAAACCTAGCCAAAACACCATTATTCAATCACTCAATAACTTAAAAAAAAACCAAAAATACTAAAAAATCAAACATCAAGTCTTTCTTTTAGGAGAGAGTGTTTTATGAGAGAGTGAAAGAGTGCAATTATATGTGTGAGTTGTTTTATGTGCTGTAACTAATA
>Ga0325405_1001173_pt1 | contig 26310 bp, 21 predicted proteins | sample PopdelMetagenome_21_FD_205663 | JGI IMG/M metagenome (GOLD analysis project Ga0325405, IMG submission 205663) | Populus deltoides microbial communities from Bellville, Georgia, United States - Xylem-Control-R2 | ecosystem: Host-associated > Plants > Phyllosphere > Stem > Wood/Secondary xylem...
TCTTTTTATTTAATTGCATTTGATAAATGAAATTTGATGTTTGTTTGCTGCATTCATGACATGTATTGGAAAGCTGAAAATTGAAGAGCATTGAAATCACATAATGCCCGCCAACTAGTAATTGATCATTTAGAAGCTTCAAATTGGTTCTCCTACATGCCATGCAATATTGATTCTAACTTTTGCATTTGAATGGTTGCCAAGTAAACTATTTCAAGTCACTATAAAAATTAATCTTTTGACTTGTTGTGTTGTAGCTAAATTTATGATGAATTAAGGTGTTGGAGACATAACTTGGGGGTTAAGATGCATCATGCTGAATACAAATTAAGGTCTGATGTCAATGATTTGATAGTGCTTTTATCCCAAACCAGCGATTAAAAATAAAGCAGGCCTGCTGTCATGGAAACTAGCTTTGTAATAGCATTCCTACCTGTATCAGTTAGATAAAGTTTGGCCACATTGGCCAAGTGCAATAGCTTGGTCATTTCTTCTTGGACGGATCATCAAGGTTCCACCAAATGCAAGTTTTCACTTGAAATATAGGCAAAGGGGGTTTTGAATTTTGGAAGAGATGTATCATGTATGTTGTTTTATTCAATATATTGACTGTTGCTGAGGCTGGATTCTGTTAATCTTCTATATCCAGTTGCTCTGTTCACCAATATAAAATGGAATAAGTATTAACCCAGTAGACGTATGGCATAAGTGATGCACAGATGCTCCAAACTCATTTATTTTTCACTAGTTTAGTGACTACAGCATACCATTTATGCAGGTCATGCAAAAACACCAGAAGTATTTCGCCATAACTGATGATAGTGGAAGGCTGCTGCCATTTTTTATTGCTGTAAGACACGCTTACCAGTTACACGTCCTTTTTTAACTTGATGCTTCATATTCATCAGATGACACTGTTTTTTTTAAGGTGGCAAATGGAGCAATCAATGAAACCGTGGTAAAGAAAGGGAATGAAGCTGTGCTTAGGTAGGGATTGCTCTATAGTAGTTCTAGTCATTTGTCCTCACAAGAGGAAGAGGAGCATCCTAATGGATTTTTAACAGTCCCCTAAATTGCCTTGGCTAATTTTTTTTTTTATGCTGCTTAAATGTTTTTAGCATTTAATCAATATGTGAAGTTATATATGATTTCAAATAACCAGTTATTTTGACTTTCCTGTCTGTAATTACCGCCAGCAAAAATATTTGCAAGTATTTCTTATCCTTTTTACCTTTTCCTCTTATTATTCTTGAAACATGAACCACACATTTCTTACACGCAGAGCTCGCTATGAAGATGCAAAATTTTTCTATGAGATGGATACGCGCAAGAAGTTCTCTGAGTTCCGAAATCAACTAAATGGGATTCTTTTTCATGTAAGTTATTTTCTATTGCAATTATCCAAAGGGAAGAAGTTATTGATGGTGGTTAGGGATCAGGAACTACTTAAAATTCTGAAGCTCAGGTTGCTAACATCAATCTGAAAAGGTGTGTTTTAATATTATAAACAAATAACAAAACAGTTTCTTACTGGATCAAAGACCTAATGGCAAATAGAAGAGTAAATTATAATAAATCTCTGTATCTGATTAACACTTTTTGTTAGTTTTAATCTCTTTATATTAAAGCCATTAATGGATGTAGGTGTAGCATAAGGTTTTGAGACCTGTAGCTTGACCATAAGGATATAAAAACTAACAGAACCATTAATGGGTAACAGTCCACAAAGTTCAAGGGACTAAGTTAAAGGTTTTGAAAAAGGAGCACTGAGTTACAGTTGCATCGATAACATAGGGACTAAAGCCAATTACTCCAAACATAAAACATTTCAAACCACCCCAATACTAACAGTGTAAGTTCAAATGCAGGAAAAGTTAGGAACAATGCTTGACAAGATGATGCGCGTTGAAAACATGATCACCGAACTAACTGTGGAGTTGGGAGTTAACGAAGATGTGATTCAGGTTGTCCAGGATGCGGCATCGCTTGCTATGTCAGATCTTGCTACTGCTGTTGTGACAGAATTCACTGCCCTTTCAGGAATAATGGCACGCCATTATGCTCTTAGGGAAGGCTATTCAGCACAGGTCATTGAATTCACTTTAAATTGATGTACAAATCCCTTTTTTCTTTGCCACTTCATGAAGTTGCTTATGAAGTAATTTCTTTTCTTGATCCGGATCCATGTTGAAAAAACTCCTACCTCAATGTGCTGTGCTGAATTCTAATTTCTGCTGTCTTCTTTTTTGAAGCTTCACTATGCTTCTTTCTTTATATTGTGTTTTGATTTGCAGATTGCTGAGGCCTTGCTAGAAATTACACTTCCTCGATTTTCTGGAGACATGGTTCCAAAAACTGACGCAGGGATAGTTTTGGCAATTGCTGACAGGTGAATTTAAAGTCATAAGTCAACTTCAACTTCAACCTTTATCTCTTTTGGTTGAAAGTAACTTGTTGTGATATAAGGCTCCCATGTGTTGCTGGAATAATGTTTGTGCTTGTAGATTCTGATAAGTAGAAAAATTATCATCAATGAACAGTGGTTTCATGATGTCTTTTTCTCCCCCAGAATGGTAATTGATTAGTGAATAAACAGGAAGAGATGATGCACTCACTTAACTTTTCCAAAGGAAAATATACACCAGGTAACTAGTAAATTTCTAAGCAAAGGTTACTCGAGGACAACACTGAATAATTTCCAAGCAAATCCTACCTTACTAAGATTCAATGAAGAAACAACACTGAATTGATGAAAAGCTCATTCCTATCCATGTCACGGTAACATTTGAATAGCTTCTTCAGAAAGTGCTACTTGTATGATTATTGCCAATAGCTAAGAACTGAGGTATTATTGTCCTTAATGCCCAACACCTTGTGCCAAGGCAAGAACATGAATGAATGTACATATTTATACACTCATGGATTTGTCTGTACGAAGACATTGTTAGTCTTGACACACTCGCTATCATGAATTACAATACTTGGTTTGCATGCTATTGATGTGAAAGTTATTTTGCAGATTGGACAGCCTTGTTGGCTTATTTGCTGCTGGTTGTCAACCTAGTTCCACTAATGACCCATTTGGCTTGCGAAGAATCTCTTATGGTCTAGTAAGTTAATATGATTATTTTGTAGGGCTTTAAGGTAAGTTAGTTTAATTAACTCAGTGCTGCATTTGTTTGTTTTAGGTCCAAATATTGGTGGATAATGATAAAAATTTGGATTTGGTTCGTGCTTTAAGACTTGCTGCTGACGTGCAACCCATTAAAGCAGATGTCTCAATGATTAATGATGTAAGAACAAGTTCTGAAATTCTTGCAAGAATGCCCCCCCCTCCTTGTTCATCTCGCTGAAAATGTCATCTATAGTAAGGGACACGGTTTTTTTAAAAGGAAAAAACTCAAATGCATCATTGAATTGTTGCAATGAACCTGAAAATTCATCACAATGTGCAGGACAGCACTTCTAAAAAAATCCAGATTTTCAGGTCACTAGCCAACCTCCATTCCCTGCACCAGCTCTCAAGATCACCTTTAGCAGGAAAGATCTTTTATTTCCCTTCTCATTGACATCAGTTTACTCCAAACAATGAGAGAGACAAGCAAATCTCTCTTTCTACTGAACTATGAGGAAGTCTTCCTTGAACTAATTCTCATGTCAGAATATGACCAAACAATAAAGAAACTCTGGTGGGAACTTTAGCTTTTGCCATTTTCCTTGCAATGTGCCTCTCAAGTCACTTCATAAACTTATACAAGGATTTGACCTTAGACTTTCTACTATAGCTGGTCTCCAACATACATAACATGATCCGCCCTCTGGGCCATCACCTTGCAGAAGTTATAGCAATCCATGATCCATGTGTCTTGTTATTCACGTGAAACCATTCACTATTGTCTTATTACTCGAGTTCATCCAATTAACTGTTTGATTGGTATGTTACCCTATATTTTTAGGTGGCTTCAGCAGTGCTTGTTATTTGTTTAGAGTCAGTACAGGCATGACAACGTGGGGTTTTGAATATTTATTGTAGGTACATCTATTTGTTACTCGAAGATTGGAGCAATTCCTGGTATGTACGCATTTGACACCACCAAGTTAACATGATTAATCAGCTAGATAACCCTAAAATATCAAAATAACTGATTCCACAAATTATAAGAAAGATGTTAGGACATGTAAGTTCTTCCCTGCCTGTTACAAAACTTTTGGATGATTTATGTAGCTTAAGAGCTTTTTTTGGCGCTTTTCTTTTTTCTTTTTAACTGATATGAAGACATGAGACTGATCAGTGAAATGAGGGTGGGGTTGTATTCCTTTTTATTTATCGGCTGCCTGAGAACACGGGAATGCATGTTAATTTAACCAATGAGAAGATAAGCAGGAAAATAAAGTCAAACTGCAGAAGGAAAAGAAGTCAAAGTGAAGATGGAACCATTGACTGCCTTGTGTTAGTGTCTTACAATTGAAGAGAGCATACTAATGTCTTTCTAACCTCAACCTTCTACCTGTTGCTAAAATTGGTTGCCTCGAGCACAATGATTACATCTTGCCAATCTTGGTCAAGACTTTAAATTCCAAGTATAACAATATCTTGTAAGATTTTAGTATTCCAGAGATTGATATGAGAATTTATTCCTGCTCATTATGGTTACAGGTTGACAAGGGAATAAGGCCAGAAATTGTTCGTTCTGTTCTTGCAGAACGGGCAAGTTCCCCTTGTCTGGCAGCGAAGACAGCATATAAAGTAAGTGGTTTTGCTTGATATTTTTTTGAGTTTATTTTCTTACTATTAAGGTTTTTATTTATGGATCGTTGCTATCTCTACAAAATCAGCATAACTCGATGCACTCTGAAGGCAAAATTAGGGCATTGTGTTTTTTAAGTGTTAGGACCTCAAGCTTATACCACCAAACACTACTAGAGCCATGATCAATTCTATTGCCAAAATAGAAGGAATAGATAATATGAAGATGCTTTGTGGCTTGCAAAACGCCTATGATCTCTTATGTATTAACTTCTTGTTTCCTTGCTGCTAAGGCTGCTCCACATCCTATGTATGATGTGAAACATATATGTAAGATTTTGTAAACTATAGTAGTTGTTTTGTTTTTTCTTATAAAATACTCCCTGGCCCCTGAAAAAATGCTCCAGTTCAAGGTTTTATGTTGCCTAAAAATATCTGTCCAAGTAAGAAAGTCAACTAACACCTTAGAATTTGTCTGCTCTTGCCACATAAATGACATTGAAGTTGTGGTAATACTGGATTTCAAGCATAAAATGTGGATTATGTTTTAAAGCTTTGCCTGAAACAATTGTGTATACTAAAAAATGGACTCTTGATTTAGTGCAAAGGGAGCAATGAATACGTAAATGATGATATTTTACAACAACGTTCTCAAATTTGAGATGGTTCGACATGCATCTGTTATCCCAAAAATCTTGGATCTGAAGAGTTTGTTTGGCTAGAATTCATTGTCATGTACTTCTGTATGTGTTTTTTTTTTTTTTTTTTGAGGGGGCAGAAGTTACTAAGAAAGCACTTCTTGGTGAACATGACTCCATTTCATTTCCTAACTTAATGAGCATGAAACAAAGAAACTAAAAGGATGGTCTTATTTATCATCCTTCTAATTTTCTTGAATGCTTTATCAATTTTGAATGTGACTTAAAATTTGTTTCAGATGGAGGCTTTGTCAAGAGAAAATCTTTTCCCTAAGGTAGTTGAAGCATATTCTCGTCCAACAAGAATTGTCCGTGGCAAGGATGTGGACACTGATATGAAGGTACTATTTCTCAGATGAAAGAACGGTGCGTTATTAATTAAATTAATTGAAGGTAGAAGATGAAGTTAGAGAACACCACATCCTTTTATAAGCAAGTGAGAGTAAAAAGGGTAACAAAATCAAATAACAGTGCACTCTTATCCTGTTAAATATTAGCAAGGGAGTTACCTCTTGCTGCAATTCACCTACCTCTGGCTCTCTACTGATAGAATGCACTACACAAGGAAGCACCAACACGTGGATTGAGGATGGAGAATCCAGGCACCCATCACCATCCAACACCACTCAAGATAAGGCACCACCAACTACCACATCACCAAGCTAGCAAAACCACCACTTGCATATTCAAACAAAACTTATGCAATGCCCTCTTATTTTAAGCCATGGTCCCTTCTGTGATAATACTAAAATATGCACATGTAGTTACATTATACCTCAATAATGGCATCTAGGGGAGCTAAATTTTGTCAATCATCTGCATCCTCTGATCCTCTCCCATTTTGAGCCTTCAAAACCCCTATGAGGTGCCCCCTGTCCTCCTTAAAGTCATCTCCCAAGATATTTGACAATAAAGCATTACCTCCTTTGACATGGACTCGTCTATCTGTGTTAGTATCTTCACATGTCTCTGGGCTTCTTCCATCTTTGAAGATCAGATAGCATTCCACGTACCACTGTATTTAACCACTAGTATCTTCTCATGTCTCTGTGGTGCAACTTCGAAACATAGTTTTTTGTTTTTCTATGTTCTATATATTTTATTGAGCACCAGTCTATCCTAGAAAATCTCTTTTTAATGGTATGAAATTGTTTATTAGGTGGATGAGGCTGCGTTTGAAACAGATGAAGAGAGAGCTTTATGGAGCACTTTCATGTCCACAAAAAGCAAAATTTATCCTGGTACATGATCTTTCTTCATAAAATGATCACTCTCATGGAATTGAGATCGCTTTTTCCCATGGGACATGCTTCCTTTTGGGTTTGAAATATTTTGCAATTTGCATTGATTTGTATTAGTGAACTATGGCATTTATTAAACTGACCTTGAGATAAACACATCCATCTTACAGGCATTGAGATTGATGAGTTTGTTGAGATATCCTCAGAGCTACTACAGCCGCTTGAGGATTTCTTCAATAATGTTTTTGTCATGGTGGTATGTTTTCTACAGGACTCAATTATTTTTATTATTAATGTCTATATTCGTTGTTGGAAATTACATTTGAGATTTTTATCATTAATCTCCATGCTCTCGTCCTGCCTGACCTTAAGCCATAGTGTTAGTCTACCCATGAAATGTGCAGATTATCCATGCTTTAATTGCTTTGCAAATTACTTTTTATAACAACTCTCTCTCTTATAATTGCGATTAATGGATCCCAATATTGTGTAACATGACTTTTGTCTGCACGCAGGAAGATGAAAGAATCAGGAAGAACAGGCTTGCTCTGCTAAATAAAATTGCAGACCTGCCTAGAGGCATAGCAGATCTTTCAGTTTTACCAGGATTTTAGAATTTGCCAACAATTCATTATGTGATCATGAGGAGAAAAGGAAAAGGTGAGATGAGAAGAAAAGATGATTTTTGGGATCGGCGTGTGCATAAAACCTCATTATATCGAGGCATGTAAAAATTTTGATACGTTTTTGCTGGTGGCAATGGTTTAAATTATTTTAATATAATAATATATGAGAAATAATTATTCATCCTGGTTGATTTATATGCTCATGATATTAGGCATATGAACATGATACCTGGTGCCCACTTAATGTATCCGTTTGAGTCGGAAGTTGTTTAAATCGTCAGCGATTCAACTTCACAATTTCCAAAATGAACCCTTTTTGAAGTCTCTGCATTTGATCCCAATTAGTTTGGGATTGAAACTAGATTTAGTTGAGTATCAAGTTTGATGTTTTGCAAATTGTTCTGTCAAGATCATACCTCGTGCATTTGAATTTAAGCTTCGGTAAGAATTGCTAGAGCTCAAAAGAGCTTGTGTAGCATGTGACCTGAAAAATTGAAAATGCAGTGCTAGGCTCGCTGTTCTAACCAGAGAAATGCGATGAATTTCATTATGGACAGTAGAATTTAATAAATCTAAGAAAAATTCTAGGTTAAGCAAGTGAAACAACCCATTCGAATAATGAGGTCTTGTCAATAATAACCTCTTAATTTCCATGAGCCCCAGAAATTTACAGATGGCCAGTTCAATTCTAGATTAAACAACAAGCCGCTGTTTGCTCGTGCTTTAATATCGTTTTTTCCACTTACCTGAACAGATTTAGTTGGGCGTTTAGTTTTCCACTAGCCCATAGCCGCCGCGGGTTTGCAGCAATATTTTAAAAAAAAACGCAAAAAAAAAAAATATATACTTTGCTGATTTGTCTTCTAAAAAAAAAAATCTAATTATGAATGGAAAGTAAACTGCATATTAAAATGATATTTTAATTTAATATTAAGATAAAAATATATTGAATCTATATAAATTAATTTATGTTAATTTGTGAAACTTACACGGATAATTTAAAAAAAAAACTTGGAAAGTTAATTTCCTAACTAATCAGTATTGAAAGTCTAAATTAGTAAAAAATTTAATTAAAAAAATATAAGCAAAATCGATTGAACCAACTAAACTTGTGATACAAGTCATACATTTCATTGAATTTAATAAAAAAAATTCTCAAAGATTATTTTTTATTTAATTATACAATAATAAAGCATATGTGATTAATTTTTTTCAAGCAATATTAATACTTAAAATAACTATTATAAAACTTTATGAATAAAACTCGTTGACATAATTTTTAATTATTTTAGTGTTGAAATAGGTATTAATGAAGAATTCTCCTTGATACACGGGAATTCAAAGACTCTTTTTTTCTCAAACAAATCTAGAATTGATAAAATAAAATTTTATACTAAAATTAAATTTTTAACAAATAAAAAAACTGATAATCTCTTAACTGAAAAGGAAAGGGGTTAAAATGAATTTTTTTAAATGAATTTCTAAATTACCATTTATTTTACTCGTTTTATTAGACTTTGATGATATGCCTTTCAGTTTCAAAAGAGCAAGTAGATATTAAATTTTGCACAAAAGGAGTGCTACTGTGAAAAAAAAAATTCAATGACCTAGCTAATTTTTAAAAAAAAAATACTGTTCAAATCCAAATTCATAATGATACGTTAGAATACACAGGAAGTACAAGGTATTAAAAAAAAAAACACCTTACAACTTATTATTTTTATAATATTCTGCTTTCGGGTTACATTCTAATTGGCAAGAGCATGTCTTCTTGACTACAATTGATTTTTAACAATTTTGTTATTTTTCAACCAAATTATCCATAACCTAGTTTAGTGGTCCTAGATACAAGATCTAGCCTAAAGAATCAATTCAGAACTTGATCCGGATTAATAAAAGAAATCAGTGTTTTTTTTCATAGTTTGTTTATTGTTTTTTTTTTAAAAAAAACCTGAAATGATTTTTTTTTTTAAAAAAAATCAAAACTCAGAGTAACTCACTGATTTGCTAGTCAATCTGATGATGGCTTTGTACCGAATCATACCAGTCAGGTCATATAAACCACAGCCAAACCTACGATAATGATTATCATGGAAGGCAAACAGCCAAATAAAAAAGCTGAAGAAGAAGTATAAAAAAGGACGTGGTAATTATTTATTACATTAACTGTAAGCGAAACCTGAAAATGACCGGTCATTCTAACCCCACGTGTCAAAACAAATCAATCATCCGGTGCATACAAAAGAATAAATTTACTGGATAAAAATCATTAAGCTATGAACTACAGCCAATTAAATGTATGCGAGTCCCCCTCTCTCTCTATATATTTTTTAATTAAAATAATTTTTTATTTATTTTTTAAAAATAAATATATAAATCTACTATAGATTTTTTTTTTATTTGTGAGCAAAATCCTATCACTACTACCAGCAAAAACTGTGGGCGAAGACATCATCCTTGGCTTGATTCTGAAAAACGACAAGTCCAAAACTTGATAAATCTATAGAATAAAGAAACCTCACTCTCACTAGCAGTGGTCGGTCACTCCACCCTTTCTTATCTCGAAAATGGCATGGCCGTAAATATATCCAATAACCAGCACCTAAAGGGAAACGCTCCCTGTTTAATATCAACGACGAAATAAAAATAGAAAAGAAAATCACTACACTACTCTAAACAGCAGCAGCAAGTCTCCAACAACATTAACATCTCATAGTAGGTCTCCCTCTCTCTATCTCGCTGTCTCTCTTGCGGCTAGGGTTTTTCTTTTCCTCTCTATCTCTCTCTCTAACTTTATTGAGTTCTTTATTCTTTCAGATCTAGATTCATGATAAAACAAGAAACGATAAATATGGAGGTCTTGTTACCTTAGGGTTTCGTGGAGGTGTTTTTGGTGGCGTGTTAGTTTGATTGTTGCTGAGGTTTTTGTTTATCGGAAATGGCGACGATCAATCCTTTTGATTTATTGGTTGATGACGCCGAGGATCCATCTCTCATCGCTGCTCTAAAGCCGGTGGTTTCTCCTCCCGCCGCAGCGGCTACTAAGAAAGGTCCAGCTCAGACTCAACCTAAACCCGCTCCTGCTGCTAAGCTCCCTTCCAAGCCTCTTCCTCCTTCACAGGCTGGTCAGTTATTATTATTTTTGTTCATCTTGTTGTTTGTGTGTGGATTTAGTGTTTTTTTTTGTGTGAAAATTTGTGATTTTTTAATTATCGTGAAGAAGTTTTTTTTATTTGCTATTTTGTAGAATGAGATAAATTAATGTATTAAAAATGTATGCTTGATGACTTTCTTAGCATGTTTTCATTTTTTGTGGCCGTGTGGTTTCAAAATATGGTGTCTTCGTATCCGTGTGTGTGAATGTGCTAATTTTTTTCTGTTTATATTTATGTAGTGAGGGAAGCGAAGACTGAAGGTGGGAGAGGAGGAGGCCGAGGTGGTGGTGGAGGAAGAGGATATGGGCGTGGTCGTGGGGGATATAATAGGGATTTCAACAACAATGAGAGTTCATTCGGTAACTCTGGAGCACCGACTGTTCAAGGTGCTGCTGAAGATGGAGATACTGCAAAGACTTTTGAATCACGTGGATATGGTGGACCTCGTGGTGGTGGTTTCCGTGGTGGCCGTCGTGGGGGTTTTGGTAATGAAGAAGTTGGTGAAGGAGAGCGTCCTCGTCGAACTAATGAACGTTGGAGTGGGACTGGACGTGGGTGGGTAATTTTTTATGATAGTTTGTATTTGTTTGTCATATTTTTATCATTTATAATATGCCATGTGTTCATGAATCTAAGTTGACTTCTGTATACATGTAGAAATGAGATGAAGCGTGAAGGCTCTGGTCGTGGGAACTGGGGAACTCAGACTGATGAGCTTGCCCTGTAAGTTTTATAAATCCAACCAACATTTTATATGTCCTTGTGTGTGTAATCTCCACTGTAAAAGTCCGTTATATTTCTGTTATACTTGTTGAAGAACTACTCCATTTCAAGAATAGTTGGGCACTGGTATTTTTATTTTATCTTATTATTATTATTATTATTATTTTAGGGTAACTGAGGAAGCTGCCTACGAGGGTGAGAAGAATTTGGGTGATGACAAGCCTGTGGAGGAAGCAGCAGCAGATAGGAAAAAGGAGAACCCTGCTAATGAACCTGAAGAGAAAGAACCGGAGGATAAGGTGAATGCACTCTGTAGTAATTAGATGTTTTGTCTGCCCTCCATATCACCTTGTTGTATTTTGTGTTTTTTCTGCTCGGGGGAGAGCTTGCATGACATTCATAGTTTCATTATTGATATCAGAATGTATAGGACGAATGACTAGAGGCATACAAATATTGACACGTTTGTTATCTGCAAGTTCTGTCCCTCGTCACATTTTTCAATTTAGGTGGTTGGAAATTTTGTAATTGGTTGGACTTGGTGTTACTTTTTCTGATTTATCTAGTCTGAGAGTATTTCGTGATATTAATTCTGGTGTTTGGTGCGAGTGTTGAACTTTTTTGTACAAGAGCTCCAGCTCTAGGGCACTAAATGACCAACTTTTCAATCAAAACCTATTCAGGCAACTACAATTCTAACATTGATCATTCAATCAGTGTTATAAGAAACTTTTACCATTTTGAAAGGACGACTTATGATACTTTGTTCTTTCTATTCAGGTGATGACTCTTGAAGAGTATGAGAAGGTGCTGGAAGAGAAGAGGAAGGCCCTGCAGGCACTTAAGACAGAAGAAAGAAAGGTCGACACTAAAGAGTTTCAATCCATGCAGCAGCTTTCAAACAAGAAGGAAAACAACGATGTCTTTATTAAATTGGTAGAGACTACTGTGCTCTGTTAAAGCTTTTAAATTCCCATTGGTTTTATACCAATGTCAGTCCTTTGAATATCTTTGCCACTATTTCTATATTCAAGGGTTCTGACAAGGATAAGCGGAAAGAGGCGTATGAGAAAGATGAGAAAGCTAAGAAGGTATTCATGCGTGCCCATGTTTCTTCGCCTTTTTTTCATATGCACTAACATATAAGCTTTGGAGAGCAATTTAACCAATTTGCTTTGTTCTTCAGGGCATCTTTTGCGTTTTTTTTTTCTTTCCTTCCTTTCATTTTTATTTGCTGTACCTGTCTGTTATTGTTGTTTCTGCTGATGGATGTGATGATGGCCGTCAAATAAGCTGGCCAGCATGTGAATTTGTTGCTTGTATGTTGTAATAAGCACTTCCAGACATTACCTTCCTGTTCTTCTGAGGAATCTAAACAATGGTTCGTTTGTCTTCTTGTTTGGACTGCATGGGAGTCGCTATTGATAACCATCTATGAACTGTCTTGAGTGGCATTTTTTTCCCATGAAAACTGCAATTGTTTTATTCAACTTTGCTCACATGATGTAATTTGGATTATTGCTAACCATCATCCTAACTGCTGTGATGATCTTAGTCTGTCAGCATTAACGAGTTCTTGAAGCCTGCTGAAGGGGAGAGGTACTATGGCTCAGGCAGTCGGGGTCGGGGCCGTGGCCGTGGAGCAAGAGGTTTTGGCAATAGAGGAGACGGAATGAGCAGCGGTTTTGGCAATAGAGGAGACGGAATGAGCAGCGTGCCAGCCCCTTCCATTGAAGATCCTGGACAATTCCCAACCTTGGGTGGCAAATGAGATGTTCCAGAACCCCCCTGCTTAGAATCTCAGCGTCTATCCATTTTTGGGTTTTTTTCCTCAATCACGCACAGGAAATTGACTGGAATAACATGGTTTCCTGTATCAAAAGATCTATTTTTATTTTTATGCTTTACTATGTATATTTCAGTTGTTTCTTTGGTTCCCCTGCAGTCTCCTCTTGTTGGTATGCAATCATCTTATTGAGAATTTGGGGGAAAGTCGAGACATGTTATTTATGACTAGAAATTGCTACTCAGTTTTGTTTTGAAATAGATGATGAACCCTATTTTTCCAAGAAAAAATTATGGAGTTCCGCTTCTTTCTGCTAACATCTCCAGTGTTTTGCCACCGAAGCACGCCATATGAGAATATGAAGGTTTCTGGATGCGAAGTGACAAAATAAAAGTGCTTTAGATGCGTGTTTTTTCTTCTATAACTTGGCAGAACGTTGTTTCAGTCAAATAAATTTTATTCATAAATTTGATTTTCATTCAACAAAATAGAGGTTACCTGATTTTACTAAATTAAACTTGTTTCGGCGTTACCATGCCTTGTGTTTTATTCATGTCATGTCTGCGAAGAAGTTGGTCTTGGACCGTTTACGGCTGGAGATTGTTTTTTTATCACAGAAATATTTTTTTTTATTTTTTATTTAAAACTTTTTCAAAAAAAACAAATAAAGAATTAAAAAAAACGTAGTGAAACTACAATGAAAAACAGTAATAATAGTGAATGGTCCGTGCTCTGTAGGAATCTACTGGGATACTACTCATTTCAGACGCCTCTTCTTCTTCTCTCTTCATCGTCTTCTTCTTCTCTCTTTCCTTTCTGTAAAAAACACCAACATCCCTATCTTTTTTTCTCCTCTCCTCAACTCTCTCTCTTCTCCTTCACGCGCTGGAATCTATTGGGACAAAAAACCCGCTGCCGCTGCCAGTGATTGAATAATTAGTGTACTGGAGAAGTACTGTGTGCCAGCCAATATCTTGAGCTTTGTACTGTCAATTGGGACGCAATACCAGCTGCCATGCGAGTTCATTCGAATGCTTGTCACACCCTAGTACAACGATCTTGATTGGCGATTATGCAGCTTAGGATTCGTCAAAAAAAATTTAAAAAAAAATTATGCAACTAAAGACACGAAATGGAAAGCTACCATCGTGGGGCCGCGCATAGTGAAAAGTTTCTGCATATCTTGTTCCTTGTAGTACGATCTCAGGCCCTAACATACCGAACCTTGGTGGGGTTGGGCGGTGGCGGCAGCCTGGTGATACATGGACGGTAACATGACGTTGGTAGCTTTTACCGGAGATATAAATTTACTCAACTATGCTTTTAAGTCTCGTTCAAATTAGAGATAATCATCCTCCCTACACTCGGCCCATTCACACATTGACCGAGAAGAAAACCGATGCAACTCTTACACCCTGCTCATCCTAACAGAGAGCCCAGGGACGCCATTGATCTCTTAGGTCATTTTAACTTTCGGGGCTAGATTGGCATCAATCCGTGACCAAATAGTCAAACAAGGAGCCAACTTCTGAGCAGGCATCTGACTCATACTAGCCAGTAGCTAGCTACCTCCATATCTGAAGTTCACCCGCGACCATATTGGGTATTTTCCCAGAGTTGTCCAAGGATACCGTTTCCCTTTCCTTGATGGTGAAAATCACCCCGGATAGAATTTTCCTTTCGAAACCTTGCGCAAATTATCAATCATCACGATCTCCAAATATTATATACATGTTCTGCTTCGTCCTACACTCTAGAATCCCTCCTTGTTTTGGACTCGGTTGTTTGAAAAAGGAGCTGGACAACTAGCGTTGAATAAACTTTATCCATCCCATTAGTTGAACTTGCCCAATATAATGGAAAGAAATATATTCATTTATTCATGTGTTTGAACCTCGCACTTGAGCGAAAAAACAAGATAACCACAGAACTGAAAACATGCAATAACGAGCTTAGAGGCACGTCTGGTTTTAAAGAGTGGGTCAAATAAGGAACAATCTTGAATATCTATTACTTACTTTGTACAAGCCCAAATGTGTTTAAAGAACAGACCTCGAAACAGTTTACATGAACTTAAATGAGGGAGATTGATAATAATGTCGACTTCAAATAGGATTTAAGTGAATGAGAATAAAAGAAAGGCCGAAGGGGTATCTTACAAGTAATGGTTGAGCCAATGGACAAGGCCAAAGAAAATTCATCATTCTTTTGGCTCAAGATGAGCAGCAGCCGCCCTTCTGTTCAACAGGCTGTCCTTTGAACTGCACTGTTGAAGGTTTTGCATTGTTCATGGCTGGTTGGCTCGCCATTCTGGATTGATAGGAAGTTTAGAGCATGAGATATGTTACATTAAAGATGCAAGCAAGTGCAAAAATAGCCAACAGCGATGACCAAATCATGAAATTTCATCTATTCTTGAACATATTACCACTGATTCTAGACATGACAATTGGCATAATCAAACCTAAAAACAAGGATAGGAAACAAGCACCTAACACGGCATTACCTATCAACCAGAATATCTGGTTCACTGCCTTTTATGGTAGTTTGGATCAAATTGAACATGTTTAGAGCTCATTTAAATCCAATCATACTGCATTTAATCTCCATTTGTTCATCACACTAGCTTTTGACTTGAAAGGTTTGATAGCCAGATCACAGCTCACACATGCAAATAAGCCATTTATGGACTTGTTCCTAAAGCTAGCAAATCAGACTAGTGCAATTACTTCAGTTCAAGCGACATTTGCTACTCAAAAACTTCTTTAATCCTTGTCAAATGCATGAAAAACTTGAGAATAAGCATCTTACTCATAGACTTGTCTTACATGACTTCTTTTCTTTTTGGAGAAAAGGCGGGTTCAATGTTAAAGTAAGAAGATAACAGAACAGTACCTATCCTTGATTGCAGCAGACATGGCCATGAAAGCTTGTTCCACATTAGTGGCATCTTTTGCACTAGTTTCCATGAAAGGTATACCAATCTCATCAGCAAAGGCCTATAGAGGACAAAAAGGATGGAGATGAGAGGTGGGAAGGGAAGAAAAAGTTTCAAGTGTAATATCTATAGCTTGATCAGGACGAATACACACATGCCTATACACAGCTTATAACAGTTCACTAGATAAAGAAAAACTAGCTCTACCTTTGCCTGCTCATATGACACAACTTTATTTGAAGTGAGATCAGACTTGTTTCCAACCAGAAGTTTGTTCACATTATCACTAGCATATCGATCAATTTCATTGAGCCACTGCTTGACATTGTTGAAGCTCTCTTGGTCTGTCACATCATAAACAACCTACAAAACCCCCCAGGGAAGAGATACGTTAAAAGAAGAAACCACTAGGTGAAATCAAAGTACAAAGAGGATTAGGAGAACATGATCACCCACTATGATACCATGTGCCCCACGGTAGTAGCTGCTGGTAATCGTTCTAAATCGTTCTTGCCCAGCAGTATCCCACTACATGTCAAACAAAACACAATCGAACAATTAAATAATTCAATGAGAAAACGCCAAGTGCTAAAATTTCAAAGCCCCACACTTTATCAGCAATATATGATTGTGATAGATAAAGAATATGGCAATCTTGATGTCCGGTAAAAACAGAGTACATACAATTTGGAGTTTTATGGTCTTCCCATCTTGCTCCACAGTACGTATTTTCTAGCAAAAGAAGACAAAAATGAAATCAGTAATATGGTACAATAGTTATGACTTTGCCAAGGAGAGTTGTTATGGAATTCCAAGGATTTACTTACAAAGTCAACCCCAATGGTGCTTATATAACTCTCAATATATGAATCATCCTGCATCACATAAATTATGGATTTCTCAAATGTAAGAGATACAACCCCCAAAGAACTCGACAAACTTAACTACATGCGTCTACAGAGAAAATAAAACAATGTGTGGGCATATTAATTTTCCTCCATGGTTGTAGCATTTCGGTTTCTTATGTCCAGTGCATAAACTTTTTGTCAGAAAAGAATCACATACATAAAGACTACTAAACCCAATAAACAAACATTTCAAATATTCACTACAAAAACAGTTTTAGACCTACAGCAAATCTCAGAAGGAGACAAGATTTGCCAACACCAGAATCGCCAATGAGAAGGAGCTTGAACAAGTAATCACTGCAAACGAATGAAAAGAGATATTAGAGCTCTATCAAAATGTAGGTTGCAAAAGTAAAATAGTGCTGCAACCAATAGCTCTTGAAAAGAATGAAACACGTCAATGAGCCCTGGACCATTCAACTCTTCTTCTTTTTTTTCTTTTTTAAGCATTGGAGGGGGAGGGGAGTTGAGCATCCGGGAAATGGACCCAAAATTCAGAGTGACAGTTGACGATAAGAGTGACCCTCCACAGATGCTAGTTTTCATATTTAGAAACTCCTGACATACCTTATAAACTTCAAACAGAAAAACAAAACTTTTTTTTGTTCGTCATACAACAGAGAAGTATCAATTCAAAATCCCTCTTGTTACCATTGCCATCATCGCTACAGACAGCATTACAGACTATAGCCAATCAAAAGCATCAAGAGCAATGAAAACAAAAGAAACTCAACCCCATTTCATCTCACACTCCCTTGCATACTAAGTTTGGAAAATTCAATTCCAATAATCAGCTCACGCAACATTCGCCACAACTACGAAAACGTGCACGCATCTAAAACATACACACCACAAAATTATCTGCCATAGTTTAATCCTGAATGCTTTAGCGCTTTTCCTTGTCGCCCTAAACCTTCATCAAAGCTCAAACTTATGATTGGAAAAAACACATACAAATTAATCAAGCGACACCCAGCACGAATCAAAACTATATTCAATCACGTGCTATTAATTAATCTTAGATAATCTTTGCCGGATCAGCCCGATTAGTGGATCATAACACATAAAATTTCATTCAAATCCATGGATCTACAACAAGAGCTCCTGCTTCTAGGTTTTAGAGACCAGGTTTCAGCATCCAATCCAAAAACAGATAATGAGATTAAATCAAAACCCTAGCCTATGTTTAATGTGATTGATTATTGTTAGAATAGTAACTTACTACTCAGGATTCATGATCAGGTCGTCTTGTATTTTTTTCTATAGAAGTAGAGGCTTCCGGATTCCGATTATTCTCCGGCGAGTTAATCACCGTTGAGAAGCCTCTTCACAGATTGATAGTCGGTGCATATAAGCGCAAGAAGAATACAACGAACGCGAGCGAGATAATACAAAGATTATACAACGAAAGCGATAACGAGCATTAATAGCATTCGGTTCGACAGCAGGACTAGGTTGGGCTTGAGCTTTCAAATCTTTTAGATTAGTGGGCCTGATTTCAAATTTTGACTGGATTTTAAACGTGCCTAGTTGTTTCATAACCAAGATATATGGGCCGCCAATCTTTTAACTAATGGGCCCGATTTCAAAATTTGATTGGATTTTAAACAAGATATACGGACCTTTCGACCCATAAAAAGGGGCTTACACCCGGGCTTGTCGTTCTCTTTTATAGAGAGATCCAAGGTAACATGCCCTGAGTAACATGGAGGAGAGCTTGGTTTTTGCCTACCGTAATGCTAGCGTTGACAAAACCAAAAAAATAAAATAAAAAAATACACCTCCATTGCAAATATAGTTGTGCTACGAAACAAAAAAACAAGCAACAAAAAATTGACAGTCAACGTAAATGACAGACATGTAATGTCGTCTAACATTAGAGGTTATTGTCCGACAAAAATTAGAAAATAAACTTTTTTATCACTAAACAAACCCTAATCATATTACTCATATAACTCAAACCTCAGTTCATGATAAAATTTTTATTTTTTAAAAAACTTTATCCTTGAATATTTTTACTGATTAACTAAATTGCTTTTAAACTAACAAAATTTATCAATTTAAATTAAAATAATTTTCATATAATTTAATTTTAAAAATAAAATAGATAGATAAGAAGTTGGGTTCATGTAATTTAATTTTAAATTTAAATCAAATAAATTACCTAATTATAACATTTTAAAATTGACATGATAAACTTTATATAATAATAATATCAACTAATTTTCTACCATTTTAATATTTTTAATCATGTTTTAAAAAAAAAAGTTCTACAATTTTAAAAATTTAGTCATGCTTCTTTCGCTACAGGGTCAAGAAATTTTGTTAAAGAGAGTGTTAGAAGAAACTCTAGGGAGGTGGTTCTTTAATCCTAATCTGCACTTGTATAGTCTTTCATTTTTTTGCACAGGTTCGTATTTAATTACTTGGTTCATTATGACATACTAGATGTTGTTTCCCATATGCTTGACTTAGTGCATATTTTTAGCTCAGGCAAGCTCTTCAAGGGCTCCTTCAATCTCGAATGATGTTTATTGCTTTGTACAAATGGGATTCTGTGAACAGTTGGTGATTCGAGCAATTAATGAAAACAGTATATCATCCTTCAATTCACTATCATCTCTCTCTGTTTTTTTTATTATTATTATTATGATTCAAGCAATTGAAGAAAATGGAAATTCAAGCTTTTGGCCTCATTGTTTCCAGAGAAAGATGAAGCATCAATTTTGGATGCTCTTCTAACATACATTGTGAGTTGCCCTTTCGTCTAAGTACTCTGTCTCCATTATCTGTTTGTTTTTTTTTTTTTTTCCCCATTCAAAATCAGTTGAAATGATACAGTATATTTATTCCTTCGAAAATCTTTTTTCTCTTTCTCCAAAATGAAGGATGGGAAAGGATAAACTACATATTGGAATCAGCAATTTGGAATATAGGAAACAATTTTTGTATCACAAAAGAATCAATACTAGCTTTTATCATGTTCCTGCTTCTGTTGTTTTTGTGCAGGCTCTCGAAAGCTCCCTTGAAGAAAAACAATGTGTTTCCGGTGAACCAAATCCAAATTGCATCTGAAAGCAACTCGCCGGATAACCCTTATGAAGATAGCTGTTGGTGATTAAATTTTTCCGGGCCTTTAAATTTCTCCTTCTAATCATTTTAAAAAATAATTTCACATGGAGCTTTTCAAATAAAATTTTGAGAGGAAGAGAAGCTTACCATGTTCTTTTCTTTTTTGTGTAATTCAGGAAACAATGGATGGTGTGTTGGAAAATGAGAATATGCTGCCACTGATGATGGATATGGGTTTCCTAACTGAGGAGGTCTTGGGCAGCCACGAAGAAATGTGGTATGCTTATGGTATAATTTCTTTCAACTTCTATTTTGCTTTTACTACCAAAAGATGATTGTGAATTTAGTTGGCAAGACATGTTATTGTTATAAACTTGCCATGATACATATGAGGCTTTGTGTTATTAAATTATTGCTACACTGTTCTTGTGTATTTGCTGAAAACAATTTGGATAATTTATGCTTCTATTAAATAAGGTGCATTTAAATCATTTTAAGCCTTGTGATTTCTTCTTCTGATAGATAGAAGCTGCAATATGACATGCATGACTCAAAATGAGCATAGCCTAACATCAACATTGAGCAAAGGCGTATTCTGGTAGTTAATGTACTTTCATTCAGGGAAGGTCATCACTGGAGTTATTTATCTCATGTACATCACCTGCATTTTCAATCAGAGGTCGACTTTAATTGCCTGTGTTTCTGCAAGACCAAGTTTTTTATCCTTCTTTCAGAGAATCAAAAGCTGGACTAGTTCCATCAGAGGAGATGGCTGCTGAATCTTGTCAAAAATTTGTATACATTATGTATAAAATTATTTTCTGGGCGGCATAACCAAACTGGAGAGAAGACTTGTATACTAGGAAATCTATGATTCTGGCTTGCTGTTTAATGCTTCATGCTGTTGCAAAACAGCTTCATTTTCAAAGAAGTTGATAATTTTCTTCTTATCTCCATCTAACTATCTGGTTTGCATAAACATGCCTCGTGTGATTATTTATGTCCTCTTTAATCCACCATGAAGTAGATGTATTAGTCCTAATTGCAGGTCCCCCTGCCCAAGTAACAGAGTTGACCGATTACATACATGATGCTTGGAGAAGGAACAGGCCCGCCATATTTTTTTTATGAAAATGTGGCCTTTGCTCCCAAGGGGGTGTGGTGCACAACGTCTCGCTTCTTGTATGATATTAAGCCATAGTTTGTTGATTCCCTCCACTTTTGTGCTGCTGCCAGAAAAGGAGTTCATATTCATAACCGATTCCCTTCATTGCCAAGACAACCACTTTCCATACAAGAAGCTTTGCCCTCAACCAGTAAATGGTGGCCTTCATGGGATCCAAGAACCAAGCTCAAGTGCCTTGTCACTGTTATCGGGAGTGCAAAACTCACTGAAAGGATATAGTTAAGACTTGAAAGATCCATTGGTGAGCCTACTCGAAGTGACAAAACAGTTTGTGCTCCAAGAATGTAGGAAGTTGAATTTGATTTGGGTAGGGAAAAACAAAGTACCACCCCTAGAGCGATGAATTAGAGATGCTGCTAGGACACCCCAGGTACCACACAACAGGTGGAGGGGTTAGTATTACAGAGATATAAAGTACTGGGAAACTCATTTCAGGTTTGCACACGGTATCTTTTGCATTGCAATCTGTGCTCTCCATGTATATATGTATGAAAATAATGAGACTAACTAAACCATTTTTTTAGGTTGACACAGTTGCTTACCACCTTTCAGTATTGAAAGATGAGTTTCATCATGGGATTAATATGCTCTCTGTTCTCCGGTATTGGTGGAGCTGAAGTTGCTCTTCATCGACTTGGAATTCCTTTGAAAAATGTGGTATCTGTCGAGATTTCAGTTTCCAAAAGAGATGTTATCCGAAGTTGGTGGGAACAGGCAAACCAGAAGGGAAATCTAATTGAGATTACAGACATACAAACAATCAATGGTTCTGATATTGAGACGTGGATCTGGTAATTTGGTGGGTTCGATCTTGTCATTGGTGGCAGCCCTTGCAATAACCTTGCTGGTGGCAATAGAGTGAGCCGAGATCGCCTTGAGGGTCAACATTGTTCTCTCTTTTATCAGTATGTTAGAGTTCTTGGCCTAATTAGAAATATGATGTCGTGATATGATGATGCTTATTGAGTTAGCAATGTAGGGTATGACCAATTGGTTTCTGTTTTTTTCTTATTATCAGACCTGCGAGTTCAATGTTAGCATGGATTTTTCTTCTTCTTTTTTCCTTTCATACATGGCACATGAAATACTCAAGTCTGCACTGCTCTCCTTTTGCAACCATGTTTTTGCTGTCATTTATGTTTATAGTCAAGGTTGGCTTTAAGGTTGTAGCAATGAAAATTATGCTGGAAACAGATTGTAATATCATTCATTTGATCTCTTTTGTTTAGGGAGAGAGAAGGCACCTAGTCTTTGGTCCCTTGGCACAGCAGTAAATCAATCCGTGCCCTCACCTCATAAATTCAAAGAACATATGCACACATAAGTTGAAGATGGAAAGAACGTGGGATTGTGCCGACCTTATCTAAGCATGATATTGTTTCTTAATCACATAAGCACCTCGTCATCATTATGAAGGGAGCATGAATCTGGGAATGAATGTTGTGGCCGTCAGTGAAATCTCAGTGCCTCCCCCACATATCCGGATCCAGGTCAACTTCCTCGTCTTGAATCACTCGTCGGCCAGTTTTAATCACGTTCCCGATCAAGATCATATGCTTTAGCAACAAGGCAAAGATCATGTCCATGGCCATCTATTATAATTTGATTGGCTTAGACCAGGTTTGTGTTACTATTTTTCATGAGAGAGAAGCTCGTCGTCATCTAAGCTTAGATATATCCAGAAACAAATATAGCTGGTGACTTGTAAATATTCCAAAGCCCCTTGTTAAATTATACATGGCTGTCCCAACATGACATCTCTCAATTCGCCCCTGTTAAGGCCTCCATCATCATAATTGAGAATCAGCATTAGCCCAGGTCCAAGAGAAGGCCTTCTATCTCCACATTTCTCAACTCCTAAACTCCCTGTGTTAGGCCCGGTATTACTATGAAGTCGAGGGGATCCTAGCTGTCTAACTTCATGATTTTGGGTTTTTTAAAAATAAAATTTAAAGCATCTTTGCTCTGTCTTGAGTGTGATGAAGCGAACTTACGGTAGACACTAGTAGCGAAGGTAGAAATAAGAAAATGTGGGGGCAATTAATACAATCTTATTATCTGGACCAACATGACAAGTTAAATATTATAAAAGGTTACTTTAAGAAACTATCAGTCCCTAATTTGAGAATATTTTACATGATTAAGCACGATTCTAAAGGGGCAGTTAATCATTGAAAATACACGTATCCTGGTCCACTGATGCGGCTAGTTTTTCTTGCTCTACACCCTAATTATGGCGATCTCTTTAGTTTAGAGAAAGAAAATTAAGGCACGGCAATAACTTAAATTCATGCCTCAACAACCCACCACCAACTCATAAATTCAGGGTCAACATATGAACACATACTTGCCAACCTAATATATATGTGCATCATGATTTTCTTATCAGTGTAGTTGGTGGCATTTGATAGAATAATGATTAAAAATGAGAGACATTAATTTTTGGAAAGTTGCATTTAATTTTTTCAGCAGAGGTTATGGCAAACTGGCTTGGCTTGGCTTTCGTCTTACAGTACCCTGTATGGCGTAATTGTTTAGCCATAGCTTTCTTTTATTTCTTTCTTTACTGTTTGATGATTATTATAGATAACTTTGGATTAATTTACACGATTTTAAAAATTCATTTCGTACATTGAATCGATGCATTTAGATCTCGAAGTTTGAATTCAAGAAATTAAGGGAGGGAGAAAAGTATTCTTTTTAGCCTACCAAACTAACTTAGTAAACCCTAATTTGAATAGACATAAGTGATGTTAACAAAGGAGCCAGACCGTGCAAGCCCTAGGCAAGTTTGAATTTATCAAAGCATTAGGTAGACAGAATAGGGTGGGGAGAAGAGTTGTTAATTTTAACCACTATATTCTTTGATTCCAGACAGGGAAGTTGGTTACATGTAACAGGTAATTATATGGGTGTCAGGAGAAGACTCTCCTTTCAATAAAATAATTCCTTCCTCGTCAACAAATATACCTCTAGCAGCCTATATAAGATAGAAGGCCTTGCCTCACCTTTCAGCTTAGCCACTAATTAACTACTCCTGTATTCTAGCTAGAGATTGTTAAGGCTTTCAGACATGGCCAATATTGCATCTGCTCTCCTAATTCTTGTGCTTGCCGCTCCAGCAGCTTATGCTGCTACAACGTACACTGTTGGTGACTCGTCCGGCTGGACCACGTTAGGAGATTACACCACTTGGGTTAGTGGTAAAACATTCACTGTTGGTGACTCTCTTCGTAAGTTGAATCAATCCTTGTTTATTAATATGAGTTTTGAGTAGAATATCTAGTGCCTTAATTATAACATTGCATAAGATCCAGTTTGTCGTTATGATATAAGACAGAGTAATTAATCAATTAACCATCATCTTACAACTTTGGAAAAAATCCAGTGTTCAAATATAGCTCCACACACAGTGTGGCTGAAGTATCGAAAGACGACTACGATAGTTGCAGCACAAGTAATCTCGGGAAAACCTATACTGATGGAAGCTCAACAGTACTCTTGTCCACGGCTGGTCCAATGTACTTCATTTGTTCCACACCTGGTCACTGTTCCGGCGGCATGAAGCTAGCAATCACCGTTGCCGCAGCCAGTGGCACCCCAAGTACCCCCACCACACCTGCCCCTCCAGTCGACGATGGTTCAACCACTCCATCAACTACATCTGGCTCGTCACCTACAGCCCCCACCGGCACACCACCACCACCGTCGAAGAGTGATAATGGAGCCACCAGCATTTTATATAACATGATGCTTGGTGTCTTTCTTGTATTCGGAACAACTGTTGCATTGATGGGCCAGTGAAGAGGCAGTGCCATATTATCGTGTTGTTAATTAATGTCCTTGTTATCATTGGGTTGAAGCTGGTTTTTTTCAATTTTTATTGGATGAGGGATGTGAAATTTATGTTTATATATATTATGTTATTGAATAATTAATTTTTATTTATAAGCTCCATTATTTGTGTATATATGCAACAAATCATGCATGCATGTTCCATGTAGCAAAAACCATTTGCTAGCTAGATGATTCTGAGGTGATTGAAAATATATGTTTTGCTTGGCATGTATCCTCAGGCCATGTTCTGTTAAATTGTCTTGGCGAATTAGACTTTATGATAGTGCATAACAACTGGACCAACACAACTGTCAAATGATTGTATCCATTGCTATGGCATCATGCGGAGTGCAATTTTCAAATGAATTAGGTCAAAGTATACATTTTAATATATGGGCGGCTATATATATATATAATGGATGCCATGTTGAAATAGATTAATGCGGAAGAAAAAGGATATGGCACAAATTAGCTGGGGAAAAAAAAAAAAAGATGTCTATGGCCCGAACCATTTTCTTTTCTACAGCCCCAAATTAAGATTTAAAAAAAAAAAAACGCAAGGTGTTCTATATCAATTTTCATGTAACAGATTAAATCCTTGAATTCAGCTTTACACAAGGTGTTTTACACTCCACAATCCGTGATCCCAAGAGTTTTTTATTAGCAGGAAGATTCAAATTTGAGACCTAGAGATAACAGAGCTCCATGTATCTGCTAGCCCAACCCTTGAAGTAAGTGATATACATGTTAAAAATCATAAAAAGATTTCCATTGTGTGCCTGCCAATAAAGCCTGTATATCCTTAACTCAAACGACTGCATAGAGGAGTAAAAAAACTAAAAAAATAATTAAATTGAAAAAATTAAACCGTAAAAAAAAAACCGATTAAATTGATTAAAATTTTCAAAAAAATCAACCGGTTCGATTCGGTTTCGGTTTTACAAGCTTGAAACCGAAAAAACCGAACCCAAATCGAAAAAACCAGAAAAAAAACCGAGCTAGACAAAAAAACGAACAAAACCAGTTTGAATCAGTTTTTATCCTAAAAACCGAACCGAAACCTGTCGGTTTGAACTGGTTTTGGTTTTTTTAAAAAAAATTCAGTTTGGTTACTTTTTTTATATAAAAACCGAATTGAACCGAACCGAAAATAATCACCCCTATCTTTATCTTTTTTTTTCTTAAATATTTTGGATTAAATTTTTCCTTAGTAGCCTAAATAAAAGAGAAAATGAAAAAAATAATAATTATAAGACTTGTATCGTCAAGGCTTGGAGGCTAAACAAATTATTTCCAATAAAAATATAAGAAATATCTTTAAAAACAAAAACTAGGTAGCCACGTAATAATGAAATGATAAGGAAATAAACATCCAAGAAAAAATAAGTCTTTG